>Ga0101944_10000399_pt1 | contig 130446 bp, 100 predicted proteins | sample DewCreD2012metaG_FD_75245 | JGI IMG/M metagenome (GOLD analysis project Ga0101944, IMG submission 75245) | Hot spring sediment bacterial and archeal communities from British Columbia, Canada, to study Microbial Dark Matter (Phase II) - Dewar... ...
GTTATCCCCATATCTTGCCTTCTGCGCCGGTTGGTTATCCACAGCCAAACAGACGACTCGGACCATCCCAAACGGGTCCGCCCTGTTTGGCTATGGATAACCAACGTGGCTACTATAAGGGTCGATTTCGGGATGGCCATGGCCACACTCCTTCTGGTTGTGTGGTTGGCGGCAGGTCCTGTTCTTATAGACGCCGAAACGCTCCCCAATGCGATGACGCGATGCGGCGCGCGGGGGGCCTTATCGCGGTTTCTTGGGGGAGGCAGGCGGCGCGCAGGGGAAGTATGCCGGCGGGATTGCGCCAAAAAAGTGGCACAAAAAGTGGCACACCTCGTCCTTTTTGAACAAAAAAAAAAGGACCTATGCGTCTGCGTAAGTCCTTACATATCAATTGGTAGCGGGGGGCGGATTCGAACCGCCGACCTTTGGGTTATGAGCCCAACGAGCTACCAGGCTGCTCCACCCCGCGATATGAATTGAGTATACTTTCTTTTAGTTAATAATTCAAGTAACATGTACATTCTATGTCGTACATTCAACTCGCACATTCAAGTGACGATCGGCAGCGGCAGGCGGGTCGCGTGGTAGAATAGAAAGGTAAAGACGAAACAGGCAAGACCAAGTACGCGGTGCCAATGGTCGCCGTGGGCAATGCACCATTCGGCAATCATGATATTGACGGTCGGAATTACAAGGCGAACGCCGCCGTCTACAAAAAGAATCACTCCCAGTGATTTGACGAGTAGTGGAAGGGCCGTTGCGGGCGCCCTGATAAACATTTCCGCACCGATTATCATGAGGAGGACTCCCAGTAGACGCGCCCAGCGTTTTCGGGTAAACAGGCGTATGGAAGATCGCAAGCGTCCCGGCGCAAGCACGCCGATAACCCCCAGCACGGCTGTGATCACGACCATGGCCCACATCAAGGGCGCATATATCAATGCCAGGAAATTCGCTGCATCCGATGTCATGGGTATTCTCCCGAATCGTATTGAATCACAGAGGTATTATATCGTTTTCTCTGCACGGAATCACTTCGCGCTGATGGTTATAAATGCCCCGTAGAGGGGCATCGGAATGAAAAAGGAAGTCCTTGATAAACCTAAAATCGGCAGTTGAACGCGGCTCTTTCGACCAAACCATGGACGAGATGGACATTGTGGACCCAGTGGACTTCACCCGCAAGGGGATTGATTTTCTTGTCCATTTCGTCCACAAGGTCCACGACATCCAGAGGATAGCACGTAGAATCCGATCTTGACTGCCGAATCCAGGTTCAGAATATCGCGTGGGGATCGGGATTACCGCAGGATGGCACACAGCAGACGCGCCCATTCGCGCCGGCTTGGTTTTCAGGAAGGACAGGCCGGCGCCCAATTTCATCAGACGCCTTTGGCCAGGCGGGCGGCAAGATCGGAGGGAAGTCCTGCTTCGATATTTTTTTTTGCGGCGCCGGCCACATCGTACTCGACACGGTGGAACGTAAAAGTCATGGGATCGCTGTCGAACAGTCCGAATGCAGCGCGGGGATCCCGGTCGCGGGGCTGGCCTACAGCGCCGGGATTGATAAAGTAACGGTTTCGGGGCCGGAGTTCGTGGGTGGTTCCGGCGGTTGTGGCGAAATGGCCGCCGCGTTCCGAAAAGAACGAAGCCCGATGGCTATGGCCGAAGAAACAGACCGCGGTTTCGGGATTCTTTAGGTGGGTCAACTGGCGCATGGCGTCCAGCCAGTCCACAATGTAGTCGTCGCGGTTGCCCGGAGAGCCATGCACCCCCAGACAGACTCGATCGAAGGCGAGTTGCCCGGGAAGGGTCTTGAGCCATTCGCGGTTGTCTTCGCGAAGTTGACCTGCCTGCCAGTCAATGGCTTTCTTGGCCGAGGATCGAAAGAACCAAGTATCTTCGTTTCCGCACGCGGCGGCGTCATGATTGCCCATCAGCGTCGGAATTTCCCGCGCACGAATTAGATCGATGACCTCGTTGGGCTGGGAATTGTAGCCGGCAAGGTCCCCCAGACAGACGGTCTTGTCGGGGTTCAGCCTGTCAATTTCGGCCAAGACCGCCAAGGCCGCTTCCAGATTGGCATGAATATCGGCTATGATGGCAATGCGCATAAAAGAATCACTGAAAAAAACAGCGGCGCCCTTTCAGACGCCTGCCCCCATATTACACGTTCTGCTCCTGTTTCTTCAAGACGTGTTTGAGTTGCGCCACCTTTCTCACCACAGATTCATTGTGGGGCGCCAGTTTGAGCGCCCGTTCCATGTGGGACAATGCCTTGTCGTATTCGCGCCGCTTGATATGCTGGACACCGGTGTCGTAGAGCGCCAAAACGGTCTTTTTGACCAATCGGGGCGAGCGGGGAAACTTGGACAGCGCCTGCTGATAGCATTGCAGCGCGGTTTCATATTCGCGCATCTCGAAATGAAAGTCCCCCATCGCTTCCTCGTGCGAGATGTCTTCCGGCGCCGCATTTTCCTTGGATAGGGCGCGTTTACGCGTGAGCATTTCCTCGTATTCTTCAACCGTGTAGACGGCCTCGACCGCGCTCCGCTCGACAAGGATGCTGATATTGTTGTCATCCGGATCCTTCGAAATCAGATAGAAACGAGGATCCCGGGTATTGTAGCGCTGGGGTGAAAAGCCGCGCACGATTTCCCCGTCGCGAAATACAACGACCAGTTCCGGCCCTTCGGGCGTAATAGCCTTGTACGGAACGGGCGTACCGGGCTTGCCATCAAAACTTTTAACCTGAAAAACCGCCTTCAGATCCTTGAACTTGATCTTTTCCGTCTGGCCCAGCGGGACGCCGGATGCGTCGGTAAGATCCAGATGGAACCCCTCGTCGGTAAGAACCATGGAAAAACAGACGCCATACGCTCGCCGTCCGTCCGCAAAGCGCACAACAAGCCGCTGCCGGGGGTGTTGGCGCCGACGTTCCTCGACACGTTGCTCCTGTTCAAGGCGCTGGGCGATGGGGCGGTAGTGCTTCGCACAAAAAAAATCCCCCTTGTATTGCGTCAGGCACTCTTTACAGCCGAATGCGCCGCAGACACTGCAATATCCCACAACCTCGTTCCGGGAATGGCCAGGGCACTTCGTCATAAGCCGTACCTCTTTGCCGGCCACTCCTTCCCCAATCAAGTGTAGTTTAGCCGATATTTTCCCAAAAAGCAAGATCGTTCAGACCAATCTTTGGCATGAACGTCTCTTCGAGCGTGTATGGAAAATTACTTGAGCGCATTTCTTGAAATAAAACTGGGTTCGGCAGTCAAGATCGAGGTCTACGTTCTTAACTTCTGGACGTCATGGATCTTGTGGACAAAGCGGACTTTAGCCGATAGGGGATGGGGTTTCTTGTTCCTGCGTCCACAAGGTACACGATGTCAACTACTTGCGCAAAAACTCGGGTTTCGATTGCCGAATCCAGGATGAACTATCGAGTTTTTTTGCCACCACAGGGAAATATCCAGCGCCAGACAGACTGGACAATTGTTCCGACAACCTTTCCAAACACGATCATATTCACCGGAGACCGGAAAATCGGCGCAAAGGGTATATGCTTACGGTAGCGGCAGCGCGACCGGCCGGCCTTCCCGCCCGGAGCGATCCGCGGCGAAACAGACTTCGTGGGTCCGATACGCGTCCGCGACGTTTACGTGCGATTCTTTGTTGCAAAGGATACAGTCGAGCAGGTGCGCCACTTCGAGCGTGAAGGGGTGATGGCGCACGTCTCCGCTGTCGGGGAGAATTGTCGGCACCTCGGTCCAATTGGTCTGGCCGGGGAATTTCTTTTTGGAATAAATGAGGTTGTTTCGGATCGTGCCGTGCGTGCCCACCAGATTGATGTTGAACACGTAAGGCTGGATGCACTCGATGCACGAAGCCGCCTTGCCGATGCGTCCATCCGTGAACTTGAGCATGGTGCAACTGGTTGGATCGTATTCATACTGCGCGAAATCGGCGCCCTTGCCGAATGTCGAATATTGGAACACCTCGGCGATGTCGCCGCCCATGAACCAGCGCAAGGCATCAATCGCGTGGCAGCCGGCTGAAAGCAGCGAACTGACGCCGATGTCCTTTTTCACATTCCATGCGTATTGCACGTACCACGGGCCGATGCCGTGATAGTAGTCAATTTCACCCAAAAAGACGCGCCCGATCGCGTCATCGGCCAGTTGGGTCTTGATGATGTCGAACAGCGGATTCCAGCGGAGCACGAAACTCACGACGGATTTTACGCCGACTTTCGCCACGGCATCGCGGATGGCGCGTGCGTCTTCAAGCGTGGTCGCCATGGCCTTTTCAAGCAGCAGATGCTTGCCGGCCAGGGCTGCCGTGACGGCTTGATCGCGATGAACATTCGGCGGCGTCGCTACCGCGACGATATCTATGCCGCTCATGCCCAGCATTTTTTCGTAGTCGGTAAACAGATCGCAGCGCACGCCGCATTCGAGCGACTTGGCCTTGGCGCGCGCCTCATTGCGCGAGCAAATCGCCCGCACTTCCGTGTGCGGATTCGCCTGAAAAGCCCGAATATGTTCTCCGGCCACCCATCCCGCGCCGATGATTCCAACGCCCAGTTTGATCATGATTCAATTCTCCAGCAGGTTCTCGGTTTCACGCCATGCGTGCTTGTGCTCGTCCGAAAATACATCCGACCGCCAACACGAAAGACGCATCATGGCATTCGCATTATCCTTGATGCCAGTAGACTTCCCATCCGAGGTAATTGTCGAAGGCTTCATGCACGGCGCGCGCACATTCGCCGAGGTTCACCGCGACATGGTGTTCGAAACCATTTTCGCAAATATACTGGAGCAGTGTCTGCAATTCAGGGATTTCCGCGACACCGTATCCGCCGAAGGTTTCAAGTTTGTCCTTTGTGAACCGGCCTTCGCCGACATACGCGCCTATGACGCCTTCCGAATCAAAGGTGGTTACCCGTGCAAACGTCATCGGCCCCGGCTTGATGCGTCCCACAACCGTTCCGTAGGTTTTCTCCTTGCCCACCGTTCCCGCGATAATTTCCTGGTAATCCATCCGGGGATTGGCCAGGAAACTTCTGGGCAGATTCGAGCAATGGAAACAGACGCATTTATTCGGATCGGCTCCGTAGTTGTTGTTCCAGTCGAGCAGCGCGCTCGGCGTTTGCGAAGCCAGCGCCAGTGCGTGCATGCCGATCGCGCCGCACACGTCCACCTCGCACGCGGACGATTTCAACGATTCGCTCAGCATGCTCATGATCGCGCACGGCACAACGCCGAAATATTCTTCCATCGCCGTCCAGCATTGCACGGCCGTGATGTCGAGTTCCGCGTCCTCCATCCAGCGATCCAGCACGATGGCCAGTTTGGCCATCTTGACGACGGCGTCGGCGGGGATGCCTTTCGTCGGAACGTATTCCGCAATTCCTTTGATCCGCGCTTTGAGGTCCGCCGAATGATCCGAGATCATCTCCGCCCTGCCAAAGGCTTCCGAAAGGTCGAGCGTCTCGACCGTGATGCCCGATTCCTGTAACAGTTTTTCGCTATAACGGACCGTACTGAACGCGGCCGGACGCGCGCCCAAGGCGCCGATTCGGCAACGGGTGATTCCCTTGACCACCCGGCACACGCCCGCAAACCATTCGATTTCACGCGCAAAAGCCGGCGTCTTCGGATCCATGGTGTGCAGCGCGGTCAGGCTGAAAGGTATGCCGTACTGGACAAGATTGTTGCACACGCTCATCTTGCCGCAGAACGAATCGCGGCGGTGCTTGATGGACATCCGGGCCGCCGAATCGTCCCAGGCATGCACCAGTACCGGAACGTCGAGATCCGCCAATTTGAGCGTGTCGGCCACGCCGCGCTCGTCACCGAAATTCGGCAGCGTCACAATCACGCCGTCAATCGCCTCGCGATTCGCCTTAAACAACGCCGCGCATTTCTTGGCGTCCTCCCATGTCTCCACGGATCCGTATTTCGTGTCCGAATCCGACAAGACCACACAATCAAATCCGAGTCTTTCCAGCAGCCCCGTCAATGCCGCATGCCCCTCCCGCGCCAATTCATCCGGGAAAAAACCGCGATTTCCCACAATAAGTCCAAACGTGCCGTTTGCCATGTCGTTGACCTCCTTGCCGGTTTGCGATAGGGGAAACCATTTCCGCGCTGGTTTGCCCATAAAAACTATTCTATCGCTTATGCGGCCCACGTGCAACGAACGGTTTGCACCAAAATAGTTGCCCTGTGTTTCCCGCCGCTGAATCTATCGAAACGATCCGGCCCGGCAACCGGCGGCGCTGGATTTTGCTTCGTTCGCGATATGCACAATCCACCCGTTCATGGTATAGTTTGCATGGAGTGAGTACTGGAGTGTCAGGTACGGAAACATCTGGAAAATGGATTGAGATCGAACAGCCACCCATTGTCGAGACGGCTGTACTGGGGCGTTTGGTTTTGCCTTCCGATTCCGATCGCGAGGTTCAGGAATCGCTGGATGAAATGAAACGCCTTGCATGGACGGCGGGGGCGAATGTCGCGTGTGTCTTCATGCAACGCCGCGTGCGGCCTTGTCCGGCGACGCTCATCGGAGCGGGGAAGGCGGCGGAAATGAAAGCGGCGGTGGACGAAACCGGCGCGGACGTGGTCTTGTTCGATTCAAATCTGAGTCCCGGCCAAGCCGTCAATTTGGAGAACATTCTCGGCGTCAAGGTAGTCGATCGTACCCAGTTGATCCTCGATATTTTTGCGCAGCGCGCGCAAACCAATGAAGGCAAGCATCAGGTCGAACTGGCCCAACTTCAATACATGCTGCCGCGTTTGGTGGGCCGTGGTTCTGTCATGCGCCAACAGGGCGGTATCGGCGTGCGGGGTCCCGGTGAACAGAAACTTGAAGTGGACCGCCGCGTCATCCGCCGCCGGATTCAGCGGCTTGAAGAAGATATCGAAAATATCCGGAAAAGCCGCCGCGAGCAACGCCGCCGCCGGGCCGAAGGGACCATCGGGACGGTCGCGCTCGTCGGTTACACCAACGCGGGCAAATCCTCGCTGCTCAACGCGCTGGCGGGCGCGGACGTGTTTGTCGAAAACAAATTGTTCGCCACGCTGGATCCCCGTGCACGCCGGTGCGTACTGCCCAGCCAGCGTGAAGCCGTGCTGACGGACACCGTCGGCTTTATCCGCCGGCTGCCGCATTCACTCGTGGCGGCGTTCCGCGCGACACTCGAAGAGGTAGCCGAAGCCGACTTGTTGCTGCTGGTGGCAGATGCGTCGGATCCGGCCGTTGGAGAGCAGATTCAGGCGGTTTACGACGTCCTCGCCGAAATCCATGCCATAGACAAGCCGCGCATCGTCGTGTTCAACAAAACCGACATCGCGGATCGCGATCAACTCAGGCCGTTGCTATGGGGTTCGGGCACACGCATGGCCGTCTCGGCCCGAACCGGCGAGGGGCTTCCCGAACTCCTTGCCGAAGTAGACAAACATTTGGCGGCGGGGTTCCGATGCGTCCGTCTCAGCATCCCGCACCACGAAGCCGGCATATTGGCGCGCATACGCCGTGCCGGACGCATCCTGAAACAGGAATATGCCGGCGATGCGGTGCTCGTGGAAGCCGAAATCGATCCCGCGATCGAATGGATCGTGGCCGCGTACCGCGTTGCGGAGGCCGGCTGATGCCCGGCCGCCGACACGGGCAAAAACGCCGCCCACAGATCCGCGTAGCCGCCGTTATTGTGCGCAAAGGTGAAATCTTGCTGGCCCGCCACGAACGTAACGGCAAAAGGTACTGGGTCCTGCCCGGCGGCGGCGTTGAATACGGGGAGTCGCTGGAAGAAGCGCTTGCGCGCGAAATTTTCGAAGAGGCTCATTTCAAAATTCGTGTCGGGCGGATGCTGTTCTTGTACGATTCGATTCGTTATGACGGACGCCGGCATGTCGTCAACATCTGTTTCGCGGCGCGCATCACCGGGGGCGCATTGAAGGTCGGACGGGAAGGCCGTCTGGTGGACATCCGTTTCGTTCCTTTGAAACGGCTTTCCCGCATCAGAGTCTGCCCAAATCTTTCACAGGAAATACTTCGCCAGATACGAAAAGCCGATCCTGCCTATCTGGGCTGCTCCTCCGGCGACGACAACGTGTTGCGGCAGAATTCCTCCTGAAATGCCGCTATAAGGAAAACTTGTAAGGTTGTAAATAACTGACGAAATCCGTGGCGCAGACTGTCGAGTCTGCGCGATCTAACAAAAAGCGCCTTGATCCCGGATTCGGCAATCAAAATCCGAACCCAGTGGACATGCAGTGGAGATAGTGGACTTTGTGGACAAAGTGAACAAGAAAACCAATCCCCCGTGGCCACAAGGTCCACGGCGTCCACAACGAAAAAGGCTTTTTCGACAAAAGCGATAGCGATAACGTCCAAGAATGAAAAAAGCGCTGGATACCTGCTTCCGAGACCTAATGATTACGGACAGGTGATTGGGTTGTCCAGATCAATTTGCGCGTCCGGTCCGGGGTTGTTATCATGGCCCGACTCGGAGACGGGCAAGGATGGTTTATTATTACCTTTACATGGGTCTGCTGATTCTGACGCTGGTGCTGTGGACGATTATCGCGTTGCGCGAAGACAGCGACATAGACCAGGACCAGGACGAAGAATAACCGGGCTATCACGACGGGGAGAATGCCGATGCCGAATTTGTCGTTATGCGTCGAAATGGTATGGGGCGCGGACGATATTCCCGCGCGGATTCGGAAAGCGGCCGCGATCGGTTTCAAGACGTGCGAGTTTTGGGGCTGGTGGAACAAGGACCTCGATGCGGTGGAACGCGCCATCAAGGAAACCGGCATTCGGCTGGGTGTCTTTTGCGTGAAAACCGCTTTTGGCGCATCGGGGCCTTCGCTGCTCGAACCCCGTGGAACAGCGCCGTTCGTCGAAGCCGTCAAGGAGTGCATCGCCGTCGGCGAACGGCTGGGCTGTGCGCGGTTTATCGTAACGACCGGCAATGAATTACCCGGCGTATCGCGTGACGCGCAGCATGCCGCATGCGTCGCGGCGCTGAAAGCCGCGGCGCCCGTCGCCGAGGACGCGGGCGTGACGCTGGTTCTCGAACCATTGAATCTGCTGGTGGATCATGCGGGCTATTATCTCTCGACGTCGGCGGAAGGTTTTCAGATTGTAGACGAAGTGGACAGTCCCGCCGTGCGCTTGCTGTTCGATATCTACCATCAACAGATCACCGAAGGACATCTGTCGAAGAGCATTTTTGAAAACATCGAAAAAATAGGCCATTTCCATGTTGCGGGGTTTCCGGGACGCCACGAGCCCATGCTGGGCGAAATCAACTACGGTTATCTTTTCCGGCGCATGGACGAGGCAGGCTACCGCCATTTCGCCGGACTGGAATTCACTCCGAGCGATCCGGACCGCACTGACGCCATCCTGCGGGATGTCCTTGCCATGGTCGGCTGAAACATGGGCGCGCCATGAGTTTGTGGGTGGTTTTAGGGATTGCGATTGGGCTGGCGATGGATACGTTCGCCGTGGCCATCGGCGCCAGTGTGATGTTGCGCGGAGTAACCAAGCGGCAGGTATTCCGCTTTGCCTTCCACTTCGGTTTGTTTCAGGCGATCATGCCGGTCATTGGTTGGGCGGCGGGCATACGATTCGTCAGTTATATTGCACATTGGGATCATTGGATTGCCTTTGCGCTGCTTGGGTTTGTGGGCGGAAAGGCGATTGTCGGCGCATGGACCGAAGAGGAAGCGGAAACATCTGCGGCGCCGCGCGCGGATCCGACCCGCGGCTGGAGCCTGATCGTGCTGTCCGTCGCGACGAGTATAGACGCGCTGGCCGTCGGGTTGAGTTTTGCGGTGCTCGACATGATTATCTGGGTTCCCGTGGCGATTATCGGTGTGGTGACGGCGCTGATTACGATGACCGGCATGTTGGTGGGAAGCCGCCTCGGTTCGCATTTCGGCAAGCGCATCGAAATCATGGGCGGACTGATCCTGATTGGCATCGGAGTGAAAATTCTGGTTCAGCATCTCGCGCAAGGTTGATCTGTTCGCGCCGTACTCGTGGCGCAGAAAATCACTCCCGCCCCGCATTCTGCGCATCGTGCGCGGGGAGGCGCACGGTAAAAATCGCGCCTTTTCCTTCCGAACCGGTGGCTTCGATCATGCCCTGATGATCCTTGACGATGCCCAGCGAAATCGAAAGTCCCAAGCCCGTGCCGTGGCTGTTTTGCTTGGTGGTGAAGAACGGCGTGAAAAGTTTCTCGGCCACGCCGGGGGCGAATCCTTTGCCGGTGTCGGCGATTTCGACGGCCACCGGCCACCGCGCGGCGGGTTCGTACCGCGTTCGAATGGCCAGCATCCGTTCGGGCGATTCTTCCATGGCATGCCGCGCGTTCGTCAGCAGGTTTAGAAACACTTGTTCCAGGCGAATGCGGTCGCCCATGACGTTCGGAAGATCCGGCGCGAGATCGAACACGGTCTCGACGCCCGACAATTTCAACTGGGGCATGACGAATTCGACGCTCTCCCGCAGCGTGCGATTGATGTCAACGGGCGCAAACAGCCGCTCCGTCCGCCGCGCGAGTTCGCGCATCTGGTTGATGATCTTCGATGCGCGATCCACCTGGCTTGCGATCATGCGCAGGTTTTCCTTGACATCGCCAAGGTTTCCCCCACCCTCTTCAATCATGAATGTTGCGTTGCGGGCATAGTTCTTGATACCGGTCAGCGGCTGGTTCAATTCATGCGCCACGCCCGCGGCCATCTCTCCCATCTCGGCCAGCCGTGTCGAGTGGACCAGTTGTTCCTCCTGTTTGCGCGCGAGTTTCGACAATTCGCGCTGTTTCTCTTCGTTTTCCTTGCGTTCGGTTATGTCGTATACGCTGACGAGGATGGCCGCCTCGCCTTCGTAATCCATTACGGAACTCACGATTTCCGCCCACACGATGCGCCCGTCGCGGCTGTTCAGCCGGCATTCGTACCGCAGATCCGATGCGTCGCCCTGTATTCGTTGTTCGACACGCGCGCGGACCGATGGCAAGTCGTCCTCATGAATGAAATCCCAGAACGTACGTCCGGCGAGCTCTTCCAGCGTGAATCCGACGATGTCCTTGAACCGCGAGTTCGCATACAGAATCCGGTCGCCGCGATATACGAACACCCCTGCCAGCGACTTCTCGACCAGTTGCCGGTACTTGTCTTCGGAGGCGCGTTCGGCGGCGCGGGCCGCGCGGATGCGTTCGCGGGCCACGCCAACGCCCCATGCTACGAACAGATATCCGCCCGTATGACCCAGAAGACTCCAGATGCCCAACGGGATCAATCCAAGCGCATCCGCGACACACATCGCGCCCGCGGCGACGCCGGCGATTGCCAGGCTGCGGCGCCCCCACCAAAGACCGCTCAATACGATCGGAAAATAGGGCAGGTGCGCGGAGATCTCTCGCAACGGCGGGACGGACACGGACACGGCGTATGCGGCCAGCAACAGGCCGACAGATGCCGTCCGAACAATGTCGCGGCGGTCCATTACGACGGTTCCTTTCCGGTGTCCTCGGATGTGCCGTGAAACGTTTCAAGGCGCTGTTTGAATTCCGCTTCCTTGCCCCGGTTGGACGGATGATAATAGGCCCCATGTGGAACGCCGTAATCCTGCTCGACGTAACCCTCCGGGAAATCGTGCGCGTATTGATAACCTTCTCCGCGACCCAGCCGTTTCGACCCGGCATAATGCGTGTCTTGCAGATGTTTCGGCACGGCGACCGTCTTCTTTTCCTGCACGTCCTGCATCGCGGACGCGATGCCTAGGTATGCCGCGTTGCTCTTGGGCGCGCAGGCGACGTACGTGGCGGCCTGCGCAAGGATGATTCGCGCTTCGGGCAGGCCGATGAATTCACACGCCTGCCACGCCGCCGTGGCCAGCACCAGCGCCATCGGATCGGCATTGCCCACGTCTTCGGACGCGCAAATGCAAATCCGCCGCGCAACGAACCGCGGGCTTTCGCCCGCTTCGAGCATCCGCGCCATCCAGTACAGCGCCGAATCGGGATCCGTGCCGCGCATGCTCTTGATGAAGGCCGACGCCGCGTCGTAGTGCTCGTCGCCCGTGCCGTCGTAATGGAGCATCTTCTTCTGGATAGACTCGCGCGCGACATCGAGCGTGATGCGGATCGTGCCCTGTTCGGGCGGCGTCGTGAGCAGCGCGATTTCGAGCGCATTCAACGCACGGCGCGCGTCGCCCTCCGCATACAGCGCGATGTGTTCGAGCGCCTCGCCGTCCGCGACGACAGTGGTGTTCGAAAATCCGCGGTTCGGATGGCCCAGTGCGCGGCGGCACAGCATGACCACCTGGGCATCGTCCAGCCGCTGGAACTCGAACACCATCGATCGCGACAACAGTGGCGCCACGACACTGAAAAACGGGTTTTCGGTCGTCGCGCCGATCAACGTGATCGTCCCATTTTCCACAGCGGGGAGCAGCGCATCCTGCTGGCTGCGGTTGAAACGGTGAATTTCATCAATGAAGACAATCGTACGCCGTTGATCATGCAAAAGACGCTGACGCGCCCCTTCGAGCAACTGGCGCAGTTCTTTGACGCCCGACGTGACCGCGTTCAGCGACTCGAACGCGCCCTTTGTGCGCATGGCGATGACGCGCGCGAGCGCTGTCTTGCCGGACCCCGGCGGACCGTACAAGATGAGCGACGTGAGCCGGTCCGCCTCGATGGCGCGACGCAGGATCTTTCCCGGACCAAGAATCGCGTCCTGGCCAACGATTTCGTCCAAGGTGCGCGGCGCGACACGGCGCGCCAGCGGCGCTTCCTTCTTTATTCGTTCCGCAGCCGATGCTTCGAATAGATCCTCGCCCATGCGCCCATCCCTGCGGACTATACGTCCGGCCACGGCCAACTGGCCGCCTTGGCTTCTTGGTAGTTCCTGTCGAGTTCCGGCTGCAACAGAACAAGTGCGGCCATGCGGCGTACCATCCCGGTCACGTATTCGGCTTCTTCCAGGTTCAGTCCCCGTCCAAGCAGGGGTCGCTCGCGGTAACTGAGCCATTTCTTGATTACCTGGTAGCCGCCGATGTAATAGTTCCAAACCGCTTCGGGCACGTTCGCCCAATAGGCCGTCTCGTTGAGGTAAACATCCATCGTTTTCGCACCGAAGGACTTCTTCAAGTTTTCGTCCGTCTGACTTCGCGACTCGATCTTGCCTCTTCCGGGCATGCTGACGCCGTCCCTGCCCGCATGGCCCCAACCGGCGGTCAGATCGAGATGGCCCTGGCGAGGATCGAGCGCACCGCCGCCCGTTTTCGAAATGACGGCAAGTGACTTCAAGCGAGGATCAATCCTCCCGTGAGTTACGCCATCCACCGGTGTACCGGTGTCGAGCAATGCGGCAATGCGCCGGCCCAGATTCGCCGAGGCCAACAACGCTTTCTTCGTCGCGGGGAGAGGAATGCGCGGCCAGTCCTGCCGAATGCCGTCCGCGTTTTCGGAAAGGTAGGCCGGAGCATATCCGATGGCCAGCGCGTGCATCCAAACGAGATCCGCCGTTTCCCCGTCCGTGTCCAAGTCGCGAATGCCCAGTTGCGCCAGATAAGCCCGCGCCGTATCGGATAGATTGGCCTTTATCGCGCAGTACGGTTCCGCGTCCTCGAATACACATTGTCCGTTCGGCTCCTCGCGCGGCGGCTCGCAACCATGGCGAACCCATACGGGAAAATGCCGGGCATGCCCGGAAATGGAGTCATAGTCGCAGACGTGCGGGGAGAAATAGAACGGCGGCCCTTCGGGCGTCTTGTCCGCGGTATCGCGCGTAATGAAGTAACGATTGCCTTTGATTGTTGCGTGCGACAAAAGACGCGGGCTCGGCTCGCTGAAAAGTGGGCGGATATTCGCGAGGTAACACCAGCGAACGTCGAAAGGCTTGAACGGATAGCGGACAATATCGGAAGGACAATACTTGAACTCCCGCATGATCTTCTTGCGGGCATCGGGACCCACAATGCGGTTTCCCGTCATCATTAGAGCAGGGTAAATGCGTGCAACTTCCTCATCTGTTGTCGAATCGTCGAAGTACTTCTTCATCCTGTATTCGAGAGGTCGCTTGTCGATGGAAATGAGCGCGAAGGACCTACGCTCTACCGGGCCATTTTGATGCTCTTCCGCCAACGACGGGATCAAGGGCCACTTCATGTAATCCGAGCCGACACTCGAAGGACGAAAAGAATAGCGATTGGCCTTGGTTGGCCGCGCTTTCTCGTACTTCCGGTCGAAACCTTTCACGCGAAGACTTGCCAGCAGATTCTGTCGTTTACTGATGCCCCAGTAATGTTGAAAGCGGATGACGGGCCGTTTCTCTCGCGTCCGCTTTCGCACCATGACACAAATCGCCGTACCGACGCGGATACCGACGCGGGTTTGTTCGGTGGAGAAGACGCTCGGATCGGGAGCGCCATCGGGCGTAACCTTGCCGGTCTCGCGGCTGTCGCCATTCATGCAGTCGAACCAGAGTTTGTCGAATTCGCGCATGAACCGTTTGCGCATGGCCACGAAAGAAGGATCGCCGAGATAGGAGAAGTTCGAGATAAATGACACAACGCCCTTCCCGCTCTTGACGATGCGGCGTTCGGCGATGCGGAAAAATCGGACGTAGAGATCGTCGAGGTTGAATTTCTTGATACCCCATCCTCCCTTGTCCACCGGAGCAGTCAGGCCTTCCTTGTAAGCATCAACGAGGCCCCCTTCTTCTTCGGGGCTGGTTCCCGCGAAGGCGTTATAGGGGGGATTTCCGAGAACCACCAAGATGGGCGCTTCCCGCTTGATCCTGTTGGCGGCATCCCGTTCTTCCATGAGTTCCGGGAAAAGCGGGAGCTGGCCCTTCGGTTCTTTGGGCGGTTCCCAACCGGTGAGGGCGTTTGTGAGGTATACGCCGGCGCGCTCGTCCGAGGCCGTATCGAGCGGTGCGCCAAGCAGGCGCAGCATCAAACCAAGCTGAAGGTGCGCAATAACAAAAGGCGCGGGCAGGATCTCGAAACCGAAGACGCGTTCAATGGCCGCTTTCTTGAGTTTCTGCGCGGTCAGCGCGTTTGCGCCTTTCTCCTGAAACGTTCGATGAATGCGCTTGAGCGTTTCGACCAGATAGGCGCCGGTGCCGCAGCAGGGATCGAGAATGACCACGTTGTCGTCCGCCAAGCCATCGGCCACGCCGAGTTCTTCGCGGAGTACACGGTCGACGCGCTCGACCTGGTATTGGACAATTTCGGGCGGAGTGTACCAGACGCCGAGGTCTTTGCGCAGATCGGGATCGTAGGCCTTGAGAAATGGTTCGTAGAAATACTGGACAGCGTGCTCCGCCTCGAACTTCTGAAAGAATACTCCTCGATCCACGCGATTGAGCGCGGCCCCGGCCCAATCGAGCACTTCGTCTATGCCCAACGGCTTGAGTTTCGACGGTGTGGCGATCTGATCGAAGAGGCTCTTGATCATCGGAACGTGGAGCGTCCATCCCGCGGAGTGCCAGTCGAAACGCGCGTTCGGACCGTGAGGTTCGCGCGCCCAGAGCACCCACGAGGAGAAGACGCCATAGAATAACGTTTGCACGAGAGTGGCCCGGAAGAAATGCTCGCCCTTGTCGCCCTCGAACTTCATTCCGAGTGCCTCTTCGATGCCTTTCTTGAGACCGTCGAGAGCCGGCAGATCGGCGGCGAATTCGACGCGATAGCGGGCCTCGCGAGCATAAGACGCCAGAAACCACGCGAGGTCTTCGGGCGACGCCAGCGTGGCCGCATGGAGCATCACGCGGCCGAGAAATTCGACCAGCCGCTCCCCTTGTTCTTCGGCCGTTTTGCGCCTGTGTTCAAGCATTTCGAGAAATGCCGCTTCCGAGCCGGCCATGCGGTAGGTTTCGAGCCGGACGGGGTTTCCGGTCTCGTCGCGGCCGACGAGAACGAAATCCCGGTAGTTTGTCACGAGAACCAGGCCGTACTTGTCCCAATACTTTGAAACCTGTCCGCTCTTCGCGGTCAAGAAAGAGTCGTCGGACCAGCCCTTGACCTCAATTACCCCGCGTTCGGGCGAAACTCCCGGCAAGGGCACTTCGGCATTCGTGCGCTGGAATTGATTGGCCGTGTAGAGGCCGAAATCGGGACAACCCGCGCCCATGTTCTTCAACTGAGGCACACACCGCACTTTCGGCTTGAATTGTCCGCCTATCTCGTTCAGCAGGTTTTCCAGCGCGCCATAGTAGGAGGTTTCCGCAACGGCCCCGCCGGTCGAATGAATGCGCGCCAAGTGGGCAAGGTAGTTTTCGACTGGATGCATGTCTCCTCCTGATTTCGCCATGTTCCGTGAACTCCACCCGCGTTTTATAACATGCCGCACGCGCATCCGGATTATACACCGCCCGGTTGCCTGAACGGGAACCGATCCTTTTCGTGAAAGGCCGTATGCGCGGATGAAGCCCGATTCGGTTGATGAATGATAAAAGAAGCGTTCGCCCCATCCCGCATGCGGTGCGTGCTATAATCGGCGGGTCTTTTACTGAGGAAAGGGTTGCTCATGATGCTGGAACGTGACAATATGCTGTTGTGCGTCATCGATCTTCAGGACGGCCTGTTGCCGAAAATCGCCGGCACCGAAAGCGTGCTGGAACAATCCCTGCGGTTGATCCGGTTTGCGCGGCTGCTGGAAATTCCGATTCTCTGGACCGAACAGTATCCGAAGGGATTGGGACGCACCACGGAGCGGGTGGCGGCGGAACTCGGCGAATATGAACCCATCGAAAAGGTGGCGTTCAGTTGCTTCGGCTCGGCGGAATTCGTCGAGGCCGTCGAAGCCGCCGAACGCGATCAGATCCTCGTGGCGGGCATCGAAACGCATGTGTGCGTAATGCAGACGGTGCTTGCGGGCATCGAGATGGATTACGACATGTATGTCGCGCGCGACGCGGTCGGTTCGCGCAAGCCCGACGACGCTGGGGTGGCGCTCGAACGCATGCAAGTCGAAGGCGCGACGGTGGTGACCGCGGAAATGGCGATATTCGAGATTCTGCGCGCCGCGGGCACGCCGGAGTTCAAGAAAGTGTTGCCGTTGATCAAGCAGATTACAGGCTGAAGGTTCGGACGCGCGGGGCCCATGATCCGGACGGGCCGGTTTTTCCATATCGGATTTTTCCCCCGGACGACAAGGAGGAGGACAACGAATGATGGCGCTTACGGGAATTGTGGCATGGCTGACCCTATCGGCGGCGGAGCCGCTTTCGGTCGCGTTCGACGACGACGGAATGATTACGGTCAACGGGAAACGGACGTTGATCGTCGGTTCTTACTATCCGGCGAAATCGGACCGTCCCTTTGAAGAAATGGCCGAGGCGGGATTCAATCTGATCCATACGGCGGCGGAACCGGACGCGCTGGACAAGGCCCACGCGGCCGGCCTGATGGTGTGGGCGACGGTGGGCGCGATCAATCCCGAAAAACGCGACGAGAGTTCGCAGGCGATTGCCGCCGCCGTGGACAGAATCAAAGACCATCCGGCGCTCGCGCTCATCGAGACCGTTGACGAGCCGGCATGGACGTTCTTGAAGGCCGAACAGCGGGTGCCGTGGCAGGTTCTGGAAGACACCTACAAAATCATCAAGGCGCGGGATGCGCGGCATCTCGTTTACACGAACCAGGCCCCCACCAATCTCGTGAAAACCCTGCGGCAATACAATGCCGGTACGGATGTGGTCGCGTGCGACATCTATCCGGTGAATCCGGGCGCGAAACCCGGTTTCGCGCTGTTTCCCGACGGACACCAGGGCGATTTGAACAATGAACATATCAGCCAGGTCGGCGAATACGTGGACAAGATGCGGCAGGTTACGGGGCCGAACCGTCCTTTGCTGATGGTGTTGCAGGCGTTCGCATGGGAAGCGCTCGAAGACGAACCCGGCATCAAGGAACGCCGCGAAGAAAAAATCCAATACCCATCCTATGCGCAAAGCCGGTTCATGGCGTACCAGTCATTGATCAAGGGCGCCAACGGCATCGTCTACTGGGGCAGCCACTCCATGCCGCAACCGTCGCAGGCGTGGACCGACATCAAACGCGTCGCGCGCGAAATCGCGGATCTGGCCGGGCCGTTGTCCACCCGGACAGCAGCGCTAAGTCCCGGGATTGACTACCATGAAATGGGCCATTCCGTGGACGACGGCGTGCAGACGCTCGCGAAGGAACATGACGGCCGCCTCTACCTTTTCACCTGCAACGCCGACAAGAACTTCTGCAAGGCGACGCTGTCCGGGCTGGACGGCTGGGCCTCGTGCACGGTCCTCAACGAAGACCGGACGCTGCCCGTCGAAAACGGCACGATAACCGACACGTGGCGGCGATTCGACGTCCACGTCTACATGTTTGCGAAATAGCGCGGCCGGTTCCGCGTAGAGGCGCGGCCTACTCGCGCCGGAAGACGGGTTTGCGCTTTTCGGCGAACGCGGTCATGCCTTCCTGGCCGTCGGGGTGCTTGCCGCATATCGCCATGGATTTGCGTTCGCGTTCGAGTTGCATTTCGAGCGGCGTGTGGAACGAGTCGGTCATGCATTGCTTGACGATTCCAAACGCGTGCAGCGAACGTTCGGCAAGCGCGGCGGCCATGGCCTGAGCCTCTTCCAGCACGCGATCGTCGTCCGCGACCTTCGTCACCAGTCCCCACGCAAGCGCCTGTTCGGACGTAATCGGCGCGTCCATTCCGGCGATTTCCAGCGCGCGCGCAAGGCCCACCAGACGCGGCAACGTATAGGTGCTGCCGCCGTCCATGGACAGGCCCCACGAGGTAAATGCCTGCTTGAGCACGGCCGATTTCGCCATCACGCGGAAATCGCAGGCAAGCGCCAGCGAAAGCCCCGCGCCCGCCGCAATGCCGTTGATGGCCGCAATCACCGGCTTGTGCATGCGGCGGATTTCAAGGACGCTCTGATGCAGGACCGATGCCAGCACGTAGAGTTGCGATTCGGTTTTTTCAGGCTCCGAAATGAGCATTCGCAGATCCGCGCCACTGCAGAAGGCCTTGCCCGTGCCGGTCAGGATGACGGCGCGGACTTTCGGATCGATCGCCACTTCCATCATGCGATCCGCCAGAAGGCGCAGTAATGATCCATCGAACGCATTGAATACGGCGGGACGATTGAAAGCGATACGGGCGATACAGCCTTCAACTTCAAACAACAACGAATCGGACATGACTGGTTCCTCCCAATAAAACGGTTTTGTTCGATGGGGAACACAATACACAATGGGCCATGGCCGTACAAGCCGTACAGGAAAGGCCGGCGTCCTCACCGACTGTCTGTCCGCAGCCCGTCCTGCGTTCCAGCATTCAAGGAGGCATTACGGAAACGCTAAAATGAGGGGCCGCCCCGCAGGGGTCGGTGCGGGGCGGCTTGTGGGAATGCAGGTGGGAAGACCACGAGCAGGAATGGCGGTTTATGATTCGTTCGCCAGAAACTTGTTGAAACGTTGCTGTACAACGTCCCACGTCCGGTCTATATTGGTATTGACCTCCGGATTCAGGGCGTTCAGCGATCCCAGGATGTGGCGCGCTTCCGCGATGCCTTGCTGGACGGCGGCCCCGATGAAACTCACGAACTGGGCGCGGGCATCGTCATCAGCCAGATCTTTGTGGCGTTCCCGCCATTTGCCGAAGGCGCCGAGGGCGAAATCCGCGATGCGGTTGCCGGTTGCTTCCGGCGATGTGTCAATCGGCGCATTTTCGGGGAGACCGAGAGCCTCGCGCGCATCGTCCACCACGGCGCGCAACCGGTCCAGCGCCCGCTCGACAACCACGTTCATGGCCTGATCCGGACTCACCGGATCGCCTTTGCCCAGCGTCAAGAGGTCTTTTCGCGATTCAACTTTCAGTTCGCGCGGAATGATGCGCGGCTGTGGCCGGTTTTCCGAGAAAACATTTGCCGACCGTGAAACATCTGCCACTGAACCAATCATGACCAACCCCTCCCTTGGCCGCGCCCGGAAGCGCGCCCGTGTCTATCCCACATGAATTTCAACCGTCGCTACTGGTATTATCGGCAGCCAGACGGTATAACTTTAGTTCCTTGAAATCCGGCTTCCATCAAAGACAAGAAGTTTTTCCGGCGACGTGCGGAACCAATGAAAATATAATGATTTATTGCGTGTGAATACCGTGGCGTTTTAACCGCGATTGCGATTATGCGATGACGATGACGAGCGCGAAAAGAGACTGGGTTGTGGGCGGCGCCCACATGGATGCGTAAACGGCGATCGTTCCGCAAGCGCCGTAAAGGAGATGCGGATGAAGAAATCCATATTAGGGTGGGCCTGTTGCCTGTTGGCGGTTCTCGCCGCAAAGGCTGGCGGAGCGGATGATCGGAAACCGTCGAACCTTCGCGAAGCCCTTTCGCCCGCATGGTCGCTGAGGGCTTCCCAGCGTGAGATGATCGTGTCTGTTTCACCGGTTCGGCAGACCGTGCAACTGCTCAGTTCCAGCGCCATGCTGCTCGGCGCGGGCATTGACGCCATGGTCAACGAAAAACACCTGAAAGCCGTCCGCGCGGCGCTGGGCGATTACGATGCGGGCAAGACCTTCGAGGAAACGCTGGCGTCGCGGCTCTCCCAGGCATTGCCGCAGGGCTTGTCCCGTGTGGCCGCGCTGACAAGCGCCGCCGGTTTCAAGGACGAACGCGAAGCGCAAAAGGCCCGTTTCCAGGGCCTTGCCCGAAGCGGACACGACGTCTTGCTCGATCTGAAAATGACTTACGGCCTTTTCGGTTATGAAGGGCTGCTGGTCGCAAGACTCGAAGGCCGCCTGATACGGTTGGCCGACAGCCGTACCCTCTGGTCCGGCGCGTTTGTGGTGTCCGCGGATCCGGTTCTCGCGAACACGAAGCGCAAGGATCCCACCAAGCGGCTGGGCGCCAACCTTGCCCATCCCCGCCTGACGGTCGAAAAAGACGCCGTGGCGCGATGGACCAGCGACGGCGGAGCAACGATTCGCGCGCGCTTCGAAGACGCGGTGGACGGCGTGGTCTCCGCTTTGTTATGCCGCTTGGGGCTGGCCGTGGAAGCAAAAGGCGAGTACCATCTTGGACTGGTCTCCATGAACCAAAAACGTTTTGCCGAAGCCGATGAACATTTCCGCCGCGCCATCGCCCTGAATACCGCATGGCCTGAACCCCAAAATGCGCGGGCGGTGAATCTCGCGCGGAACAAACAAATTGACGATGCCATGGCGATCTGCGCCGAATTAACGAAAAACCATCCCGATTTTGGACCGGCCTGGTTCAATCTGGCGTGGTGGAATGCCGTCCAGAAAAAGGACACCGCCACGGCGCGTCCTCTTTACGAAAAAGCGCTTGCGCTCGGTATGCCCGCCGACCCGAAACTAGACCGATTGCTGGTTTCCCAACATTGATAAACGGCGGCGTCTGCTGTTTGGCCCCCTGTTTTTCAGCCGGCGAGGGTAAAAAACGTCATTCCGGTGCGTTTATCGGTCTATATGCCATAGATGGTCTGAACGGTTGGGTTTACACCTTGTTGAAAGAATAGTGTGTTAGTCGTACCTACCAGATATTTATTGACATTTTCATTCAAACAACAATAGTTGTAACTCTTTTTCATCAATAAAGTTAGCCTGCTACATCCAAATTCAACTTGTGAAAACATGGTTCTTTACACCCTTGTGGATAACTTGTGGAAATCCGTTGTCAAACAGACTCGTCTTTTTCCCGGCAATCTGGAATTTCGAGTTTATGGAATCCGGCCAAAAGATAATCTGTCAAGATCCGGTATCGGTTGTGTGGACATCCCGCTGTCGAAGACATTCCGCAAGAGCAATCCCCGCACTGACCGAGGCATTGAGGTTGCCAACCTTGCCCGGCAACGGGATGCGAAGCCGAAAATCGGCCTGCTGCCTGACCAGCCGGCGAACGCCTTTTCCTTCGCCGCCGATGATAAGCACGATGCGGCCCGTCAGGTTAGCTTTCCAGATCGAATCGGGCGCATCTGATTCGAGTACGGCGGTCCACCACCCCGCCTTTTTGAGCAAGTCCAATGCCCGGACGAGATTGGCGGCCTCGATCAGATCCAAATGCTCCATTCCCCCGGCCGCGCTCTTGACGGCCACCGGAGAAATCGGCGCGGCGCGATCCTTGGCAAACAGAACGCCGCACGCACCAAAAGCCGCCGCGGATCGAACGATTGCGCCGAAATTTCGGGGATCGACCACGCCGTCGAGGGCCACGAGAATCGCATCGGGCGGAACGGATCGTTCGATCCATTTTTCCGCGCGCCAGACCGGCAACGGATCGGCCTGAAGCAGCACGCCCTGATGGACGGAGTCCGGCAAGATACGGTCCAGTTCGGCGCGCGGACACGTTTCGACGGGAATTCCGGCGGCCAATGCCCGAATCGCTTCAAGCCCCGCGGCCTCTTGCGCCAGCTTGAGCCGGTGCGCCTTGCGTTTTCCGGCGCGAAGACATTCCAGCACGGGAATCCGCCCGGGTACCCATTCCATGGAATAACACTCCCTGCCCTGTTATCTCACAGCGCCGGCAGAAACGGCAGCCATTGACGAATCGCCGGCCCGATGACGGGAATATTCAGATAGGCCGATGCCAATGCCGCAATCGCCAGGAACAAGACCAAGGCCACCAGTTTTCCGATGATGGAACTGCCACCGGATCCCGCGCCGGGACCCAGTTTCCCTTTTTTTTCGAGATCCTGCGCCTTCTTCGTGAAAAGTTCGTTCCTCTGCTGGCATTCTTCGCTGCAGAAACTGCCCGTGGGACCCTTCACGACACACTGCCCGCAGACGGGCTTTCCGCATTGTTTGCAGCGCGCCACCGCCTCCACCGCCGAATGATTGATGCAACCCGATGCCACACCGCCCAGCATGATCCGTCCCTCCTTGCCGTAAAGCGCGGGTCAATCCCGCGTCTTAGACGCAATCTCGCCTTTGATTCGGCCCATGAAATCGTCGAGGCTCATCCCGCCAAGGTCGCCCTGCCTGCGGTGGCGCACGGAAACGCCGCCTGAACCGCGTTCGCGTTCGCCCACGACGAGCATGTAGGGGATCTGCAGCGTCTGCGCGTCGCGGATTTTGTACTTCATGGTTTCCGCGCTCAGGTCCGCTTCGGCGCGAAGACCGGCCTCGCGCAAACGTCCCGCCGCCTCGCGCGCGTAATCGTTCAGTCCATCCGCCACGGGAATCACCATGGCCTGCACGGGCGCCAGCCATACGGGAAACGCACCCGCGAAATGTTCGATCAGGATGCCGAGGAATCGCTCGATGGCGCCGTAGATGACGCGATGGACCATCACGGGGCGGTGCGCCGCGCCGTCCGAACCGATGTATTCGAGCGCAAACTTTTCCGGCATGGCGAAGTCCAACTGAATCGTCGCGCATTGCCACGATCGCTTGAGGCTGTCGCGGACGTGGAAATCAATCTTCGGCCCGTAGAACGCGCCGTCGCCCTCGTTGATCTTGAAGGGAAGCCCCTTGGCTTCGAGCGCCTTGCGGAGACTGTTCGTCGCGACATCCCACATGGCGTCGGTGCCGATCGAATTTTCGGGGCGCGTGCTCAATTCGATGCTGTATTCGAGTCCGAAAATGCCGTAGACGTAATCAACGAAATCAATGATTCCGATCACTTCGTCCTGTATCTGGTCTTCAGTCATGAAGATGTGGGCGTCGTCCTGCGTGAACATCCGCACCCGCGTCAGGCCGTGCAGCACGCCGGATTTCTCGTGCCGGTGCACCGTGCCGAGTTCCGCCCAGCGCAAGGGCAGGTCGCGGTAACTGCGCATGCGGCTCTTGTACACGAGCATGCCGCCGGGGCAATTCATCGGCTTTACGGCGAAATCGCGCTCGTCAATTTGCGTAAAATACATGTTCTCCTTGTAGTGGTCCCAATGCCCGGACTGTTCCCAGAGGCTCCGGTCGAGAATGAGTGGCGTGCGCAATTCGCCATAGCCGCGTTTGCGATGTTCCTCGCGCCAGAAGGCCAGCAGTTCGTTGAGCACGATCATGCCCTTTGGATGGAAGAACGGGAATCCGGGGCCTTGCTCGTGGAAACTGAACAGGTCGAGTTGCTTGCCGAGTTTGCGGTGATCGCGCTTTTCCGCCTCCTCGATGCGCTTGAGATGTTCTTCGAGATCGCTCTTCTTCGTGAAAGCCGTGCCGTAAATCCGCTGGAGCATTGGACGCGACGAGTCCCCGCGCCAATACGCCCCCGCGACGCTCATGAGTTTGAACGCCTTGATCCGGCCCGTGGACGGCACATGAGGACCGCGGCACAAATCAATGAACCCGCCGTTCTCGTAGAAGGTTATCGTGCCGTCTTCAAGACCCTCTATCAGTTCGACCTTGTACGTGTCGCCACGCTGGGTGAAATAAGCGAGTGCATCCGCCTTCGACATTTCCTTGCGGACGAACGGCTGGTCCTCCTTGACGATCTTCGCCATTTCGGCCTCGATGGCCGCGAAGTCCGCTTCCGTGAACGGCGCGGCAAGGTCTATGTCATAGTAGAAGCCGTCCTCGATGGACGGTCCGATGGCCAGTTTCACCTCCGGCCTCAGCCGTTGAATCGCGGAGGCCATGACATGCGACGCGCTGTGACGGAATACCGCCTTGCCTTCATCGGAATCGAAGGTCAGGATGGCTACCCGCGCGCCGTCGTGCAACGCTGTGGACAAATCCCGCGTTTCTCCATCAATTTGGGCGGCGAGCGCCTCTTTTGCCAACCGGGCGCCAATCTTCTCCGCCAGGTTCAAGGCGGTGCTTCCTTCCGGAAGATCCATTTTCGAACCGTCCGGCAACACAACATGTATGATGTTCATCTCTGCTCCATTGCGCGGCCATGGGCCGCAACGACCGGATCCGTCGAACCGGGATCCGTGCTTGCCATGAAGGAAATGGTAACACAAAAGGTTTCGTTGCGGCACATGCGGCACATGCGGCCATTCCATGTCGAAAGGCCAAAGCCGCCAGGTTATGGATTGGTATCTGATTTCCCGTTTGATAGCCTGTGCGAAGGAATCTACACACACAGTCACTGGTGTCCAAATTACGAAGGTTCATTATCAACGCAAAAGCGCAAGAACGCGAAAAATGGAGGAGATTACCGCGTGAAAACTTTTCGGCCCGCAGACATAGCCATCAAATTGGCAAAAGCTATTTCGTGTCCGGCAGCGCGACTACACGATCCTTTTCCCGTTTATATGAACACTTCTCTGATCCTTTGAAAAAAGCCCGAACACGTGGCGCAGACTGTCCAGTCTGCGTAAAAAGGGCTTTTCTTGCTGTAGCGCCGCGCAGACTCGACAGTCTGCGCCACGTATTTCGCCATTTATTCTCAACCTCTCTATGTTCCTTTGCGGCGTTGGAAGCATTTTGGACAGCAGTGTTTTTCCCGGAACAATCCGTTTTTCCGATTCAATCCTTCTGTTGCCCAATAGGGGCGCCGGGTTGCACGGCCGGCCTCGAGGGTGAAAAAAACCGGGGGATCCGGTTATCGCAGTCCGTCCCAATGCCGTTCGTTTTCGAATACCCAGCGGTAATAGTCGGCCTGTTCGAGTTTCGCGGCGGCGGCTTCGTCCACGATCACCGTACAATGGGGATGCAGTTGGAGCGCTGTGGCGGATATCATGGACGTGATGGGGCCTTCGACGGCCTTGGCGATAATATCGGCCTTTTCACCACCGGTCGCAAGCAATAGACACTGCTGCGAATCGAGAATGGTTCCCACGCCCATCGTAATGGCCCAGCGGGGCATGCGATCCGGTCCGCCGAACATGGGACTGTTCTGCTCGATGGTTTTCGGCGTCAGCGGTTTTTCGCGGGTGCGTGAACGCAGGGCGGACAGCGGTTCGTTGAAACCGATATGCCCGCTGCGTCCGATGCCGAGCAATTGGAGTCCGATGCCACCATGGTTGCGAATACGCGACTCGTATTGCCGGCATTCGGTGGGAATATCGGCGGCCATGCCGTTGGGCAGAAACGTGCGCGCCGGATCGATGTTCACATGCCGGAACAGATGTTCGTTCATGTAATGCCGGTACGAGGCGGGATGATCACCGGGCACGCCGACGTACTCGTCGAGATTGAAGGTCGTGACCCCGGCGAAATCGAGTCCCTCTTCGCGATGTCTTCGCACCAAAATGCGGTATACCGCTTCCATGGTTCGGCCCGTGGCGAGCCCAAGCACCAGATGCGGGTTGGCCGTGATTTCCCGCGCAATGACCGCCGCGGTCAATTCCGCCGCCGCTTCCGCAGTGTCTCGAATGACGACTTCCATAAGGATTTCCTTGAGCCGGTATGCCTGAAGACTATATGCTTGCCCGCACCGTATCAAGACGAAAGGCTTTTTCGCAAACCGAGGAGGAGGAGAGGCAGCATGGCCGTTGAAATGGATATCGAATATCGGGGCGATTTGCGTTGCGAGGCGACTCACGGACCGTCAGGACAGACCATTGCCACCGATGCGCCGGTTGACAACGGAGGCAAGGGCGAGGCGTTCAGTCCGACAGATTTGGTTTCGGCGGCGCTGGGCGCCTGTATCTTGACGATTATGGGCATCGCGGCGAAACAAATGGGGATCGCTATTGAGGGCACGCGCGTGCATGTCGTGAAAGAAATGGTGGCTGACCCGATCCGGCGGATTGGTTCGATTGCCGTGACGGCGACGCTGCCCAAGGGCTTGTCGCTTTCGGACGACGCCTTGAAACGACTGGAGAGCGCCGGCGCCACATGCCCCGTAAAACAGAGCCTGCATCCCGATGTACGTGTAAAGTTCACGATTGTCCAGGCATGAAAAAAGAAAACCGTTATTTCGATGTGTTGCCGAAGATCGTGCCCTCCGATTGTGAAACGACGGTGACAATCGCCCCACTCTACGACCACGTGCGGTTCGACGCCGAAAAAACATACGAATTGAGTTACTACCCGGCCGAGGAGTTTTCCGTGCGGAGCGGCTGGCGGCTCGATTGTCCGCGCGTTCCCTTCAATATCGCCGACGGAATCCTGCGGGTCCGTCTCTATTTCGAGGCCGAGCAGGAGCACGTGCTTTTTTTAGAAGAAGTCACGGAAAAGGGCCGCCGAACCCTCGGCGATTTTCGCGTGTACTCGGTTGAACCGGACCTGTTCCGGCGGATTCCCTGCAAAGGCGATTTCCATCAACATACGTTCCGATCGGACGGTATGGAATCGCCTGGTTACGTCGCCGCCTCATGCCGCGGTATCGGCCTCGATTTCATGGCCATCACGGATCATCGCCGTTATGCGCCCTCCATCGAGGCGCAGCGCGCCTTTGACGGGGTGGACATCGCCCTGCGCATTTTTCCAGGTGAGGAGGTTCACCCGCCGGACAGCCACGTCCACATCGTGAATTTTGGAGGACGTTTCAGCATCAACGAACTGTTTGCGGACAATCCCCGGTACCGCGCAGAAGTGCAGGCCATTGCGGATCGCGAGGGCGCGTTGCCTCCCGGCGTGGACCCGTATTTGTACGCGTCGAGCGTGTGGTGTTTCGACAAGATTCGCGAGGCAGGCGGACTCGGTATTTTCTGTCATCCGTACTGGTTCACGGCGCACCGGTACAGTCCGGCCGGCGCGCTGACAACCCATCTGTTCGACACGCAGCCGTTTGACGCGATCGAACTGATCGGCGGCTATCTCCTGCATGAAATCGACTCGAACACACTGCAAGTGGCACGGTACCATGAAGAACGGGCCAAGGGCCGCGCCATCCCGATCGTGGGCGCAAGCGACGCGCACGGCGCGGAACGCGGCGAGGCCTTCGGCTGGTATTATTCGATCGTGTTCGCCCGATCGTGCGATCTCGAAGGGATTACCGAGGGCGTCAAGGAATTGTTCTCCGTGGCCGTCGAGGCTTTGCCGAATGAGACGCCGCGCGCGTTCGGTCCGTTCCGGCTCGTGAAATACGCGTTGTTTCTCCTGCGCGAGGTCTTCCCGCAGCATGACGAATTGTGCTGGGAAGAAGGCCGGCTGATGCGGCGGCATCTGGCGGGCGACGCCCATGCGGCCGAAGCGCTCGCCGCGATCAAGGAAAGAACCGCCCGCTTGATGGAACACTTTTGGGGAATCGGCTAGGCGCTCAAGCGGTCTGTACCGCCAGAGTGAGCCGGCGGCAGCGCGTTTCCTTGAGCGTCCATGAAGCCAGACGGACGAGCGGTTGTTCCTCGTTGACGAACACGTGCGTGGTGATATCGCCGTACAGAGACGGGTGGAACCGGCTTTCGAGGGAAATCCGCGCTATCGGGGAAAGGGTGGCCGAAAGGTTTGCGGAGGCGCCGGGGGTATATTGCAAATCATGGGTCAACGGATCGGTTTTAACGACGCGCCGCGCGGCTTCCGGCATTTCCTGAAGGTCAATCACGGCCATGCGATGATTGACCGCCGCATCGCACGTGGCGGCGGGCACGCATTGAAATCCGATGCGTCCGCTCCACTCGGCGCATCGCGCGGCGGTGTGGGCGGCGATTTGTTCCGCCAAAGCCGCGGCCGGTTCCGTTTCGTGCATTTCGCGCCCACACAGGAATTGCACGCATTCGTTGAGTCCCGTCACGGCGATGAGAAAAACGGCGTGTTCGATGTCCACGCAGGGTTCGCCGCCGTGGCTTGACGAAAGAAAAGCGAGCGGGCCAAACCCTTTCATGGCCAACAGGCGGGCGAGGAACCGGCGCTTTTGTTCATGTGCGCATACCGCGCGTTCGATTAGACGGTCCAGGACAGGGAAAAACGCATCGGGTCCTTCGGAGACGTAGGCGGCGCGGGGCAGGTTCAGCGTGATGCGATGGGCCACGGCGTTGATTTCCGGATCGTCGCGTCCGAAAACCAACGCCAAGGGATTCGCGGCCGACGAGGCCGATACGGCGTTGGCGAAAAAGTCCGTGTAATGCCGGTCGTCTAAACATCCATCCGTCACGGTGAGTTCGGGCATGGGCGCGGAAAACGGCGTTCCGCGATGGCGTCCTTCCCGCAGCACGTCGTAAATCATCCCGGCCAGTTCGCGTGCAATGGACGCATAACCGCCATAGGCAATGCCCGTGGGCTGCCCGCCGGCGCCGATGGCCTCTTCGCCCAGAAGCGATTCCGGCACACTGTACCGCAGCCCGATCCGTGTGACCGGCACGGCATCCTGGCCGACGGCGCGATAGGCATATTCATAGACAAGCATCTGGGCAATCTGGCGCAGTTCTTTTTGATCGAATCCATCGAGGAACGGGGCGAAAAACAGGTTGGCCGCGTCCCATGCAACGGGGCCGGCCACATGCTCCCGCAGAATGGCCGTGGCATGGACCATTTGCGCCAGGAGCGTATGAGGATACTTGGGCGGCTGGGAAAACAGGCGCGAATCAGGTGTGCCGACACCGTGCCGGACAATCGGACGCAGGGAACGGCGGACGGCATGCAGGCGGTCAATACCGCTGAGATCGTGCAGGTGCAATTCTCCACGCGCATGCGCTTCGGCGGTCTCCGGCGAGAAGACTTCCGAGAGCGCAAACTCGCGCTTGACCGCCTCGGCGAGCGTCTGGCTTGTGAGGCTTGGCGTAAGGGGGACGCCTTCGGGACTTGGACCACACATGATGCGCTCGGCATCGTATAAGGGAACCCCAAGGCGGCGATGGCGTCCGTGTTCGGATTCCAGTCCGTGCTCGATGAGTTTTGCGCTGACGAGTTCACGAATGAGCGGCGCCGTCAAGGTGCGCACGTCGGCATTTAGAATTTGCTGTTCGACTTCAAGCGCGATGACTTCGGCACGCTCCGGGTCGAGGCCGGTCTCACGCGTGAGCGCTTCCACAATTCGCGTACGGTCCCATGAAGCCAGAGTTTCCGTGCTGGTTCGAACCAACAGCGGCGGCACATGGCCCAATTCGCTCCGGGCGCGCATGCGCCGCGCCTCGTCGAGTTCCCGGAGCAGCGTCAATGTGTCGCCGTTGCGCAGACTTCGTTCGCGCGCGCGGCGTTCGCGGCATTTGGCGTACACCAGCGCCGTGCGGACGTGTCCCATTTCGACCAAAACCCGCTCCACGGCATCGTCCACCTGTTCCACGTTGGGGATGCTCCCCCGCAGGGTCTTGGCGAGATAGAGCGCCACAGCCGAAGCGAGACTGTCGGCGCGTCCGCGATCCGTGCCGCCGATGGACTCCGCGGCGCGAAAGATGGCGCCGGCGATTTTCCGTTTGTCAAAAGGTACGCGCGTACCGTCGCGCTTGACGATGGCCGTCAACGGCGACGGCGCCTCGACAAACGGCACCGAAAACGTCAACTGCGCATCGAACAGCCCTTCCCGTGCCCGTTCACGTTCGGCCAGATGCCCTTCCGCATCCAAATCCGGCATATTCCCGCCCTTCATTTTTCCGCATGGCCCAAGGAACGTAGTGTACTGGAAGCGGGGTCTTCGCGGCAAGAGGCGAATCAGCCCCAAAATTCACGCAAAGGAACGCGGCGTGAATGCCGCATCCGCAGAGGATCGCCGTCCCACAAAGGATTTCGACATGGAACCTGTGCATCTTGCCGGGGTTGTTTATAGGGAATACATTTTTGTGCATGGAGGGAATGGCGTTGGATTCCCGTATAACGATCGGCATATTGGCGTGCTTTTGCGTCTTGTCCGCGTCGTTCGGCGCGATTCAGACGTGGCGGTTGCACACTATTCAATCCGTGACAACGGCGGTGAAACCGTCCGCCGTTCCGGCTGTGGATAATGCCCTTTCCGAATATGCGGGGGAAACCGCAATAAAAGCCAACACGGAAAGCCTCGAAGCCGAACCGGCATCTGGATTGGACGCAATCGAAAATGAACACGACGTGGATGCGCCCATTGAAAAAGAGATAACCCTTTCCCGCGCCCGTTTGGAAAAGGCCTTGGCAAAATCCGAAAACAAGTTGGAACGCCAGCACAAGAACGCCGGACAACGCGACCCTCTTTCCAAGCGGGATTCCTACGCAAGCCCGGCGGTGGCCGCCAAGGCCGCCCGCATGGTCAAGGACGCCCAAAAAGCCATCAGCCAGGGTCGCTTCGATGAAGCCATCGAAATGTTGCGCAATTCCCTCGCCACGGACCCCACCCATCGCCAAGCCTATAAAGCCTTGGCCAATCTCTATCACACGCTCGGCATGACCGCCGAGGAAAACCAGTTGTATGCCGATTGGAGCGCCAACCGTCCCAAGGATGCCATGCCGCATTACCAGCAGGCGTCGCTGTATGAGCGGATGGGAATGGATTCCGAGGCGTATCGGGAACTTCAGCGGTTCCAGGCGCTGGCCAAGGACGACGCGCGCAGTTATTCCATGGCCGCTTCGATGTACCGCCGCCTGGGGATGCCGCAGGAAGAGGGTGCGGCATTGCAGGCATGGGTAAACCAGGCGCCCGGTTCGATCGAAGCCTTGCGATCCATGGCGCAATACCATGTCCGGACAGGCGCGCGAGGCGATGCGCTGGCCCTGTATTCCACGATTGCGCAAATGGCGCCCGCCAGCGCCGACGCCCACCGCGATCTTGCGCAGATGTACCAGCGCCTGCGCCAAAACGCTCAGGCGCAAGCGGAATATGTCACGGCTATGAATTTGGAGCCCCAAAACCTGGAAATTCGCTTGCAACTGGCCGAATTTTATCGGCAAAGCGGCGACCGCGCCTCCGCCATGCAAACCTATGCGGCCCTGATTGCCGATGCGCCCGGATCGCCGGAAGCCGCACAAGCCCGGCGCCAGTTGGCCAGCCTGCAACGCCCTGCGCCCCCGCCTCCTCCCAAACCAAAACCCCGCTGAGTTGCAATAGGGGGTTCAATCGGCGGCCACGAGGCGGAAACCGGTTCGGTTTTCGAGCGAACCTGCCCCAAATTTGCTTCAAAATGGAATAAAAACCCCAAAGCGGGCATCCGAAAAAAGGGGGCAATAAATCTAACCTATTGTGTTCCAATAACTTATATACCGAAAGCCATTTGGCACAAAAGGTGCTTTCTAAGGAACATGAAAGCAGGCAATAACAGAAAGTTGAATCAACGGCTGGATGTGCGGGCCCTTTTGACGGGACTGCTGTTCTGCGGGCTGGCGGCTGCGGTCGAATCCGCCCCGGAACTGAAAGTAATTCCCCAAGAAGGTTCGGCGCATCCGCACCGCGCGTTTCGCGTGGTGTGTGAGGTTTCATGGCCGGGTGGTCCCTCGGATTTCGCGGTATTACCCGCGGAAGCGGATGGCATAGACTGGGGCGCGGTACGCGTGGCGGAAGTTCGCGCGTTCGTGCGCGACGGCGTCAATGTCGTGTCCCAGACCCTGGAAATCGTCCCGAACAAGACCGGCGAGTTTCAATCGCCGAAGATTCGGGTTCGTTACCTTATCCCCGAGGCCACGCCCCCAGCGGAGAGACCCGCACCCGGAACGGCCCCCCCTGACTCTGGCGCCTCCCCCTCGCTCGGAGCAGACCCGTTCACCATCGTGGTGCGTTCCAGTGCGACCTATGTCTGGATCTCCGGTGGCCTCGGGGCCTCCCTCCTCCTCACTGCACTCGGCTGGTGGTCTGCGCGGTTCTTGCGCAGACCCCAGCCACCCCTCTCCCCCGCGGGTGTGGACGATTCGCACGTCCAGCATGCGATGCATGCCGCCCGCCAACATCGCCTGGACGGCGATTTCTACGGCTATTACCGCGAATTGCATCGCGCCGCGCAGGCCATTCCCTCGGCGGATGACGAACACGCCAACCGCATCGCGACACTGGCCGCGCGCATACAGGAAGTAGGTTACCGCGGAGTGCGGCCAACGGACGATCAAATGGATGGAGACTGGCGCGACGTCGAGCGCGCCCTGGCCCGATATAAGGAGACTTTGCAATCATGACGCCGGTAGTGGAAGCAATACGCAGAAGCGTGGAGGAACAGTCGAAGTTCGTACAGCGACTTCGGGCTGAGATCGGACGGGTCGTGGTCGGCCAGCAGTACATGGTGGACCGGTTGCTGGTGGGTTTGCTGGCTAATGGACATGTCCTGATTGAAGGCGTGCCGGGGTTGGCGAAGACGACGGCCGTCAAGACGCTGGCCCACGCCATGGACTGCAAGTTCAACCGGATTCAATTCACGCCGGATCTGCTGCCGGCGGATCTGATCGGCACGCTGGTCTACAACCCGAAGGACGGGCAGTTCACGACGAAGAAGGGACCGGTCTTCGGAAATATCATTCTGGCAGACGAAATCAACCGGGCGCCGGCCAAGGTGCAAAGCGCGCTGCTCGAAGCGATGCAGGAACGTCAGGTGACCATCGGCGACGCGACGTATCCGCTCGACGAGCCGTTCATGGTGCTGGCCACGCAGAATCCGATCGAACAGGAAGGAACCTATCCGTTGCCCGAAGCGCAGGTGGACCGGTTCATGCTGAAATTGAAGGTGACGTATCCGACCAAGGCCGAGGAACGCGAAATCATGGACCGCGTGAACGTGCTCAAAGAGGCCGACGTTTCAACGGTGGTCCGGAAGGATGAACTACTGCGCGCGCGCGAAATCGTGAACCAGATTTACGTGGACGACAAGGCGAAAAACTATATCGTTGATATCGTTCAGGCGACCCGCAATCCCGATGCGTTTGGATTGAATATCCGCCATCTCATCGAATACGGCGCGTCGCCGCGCGCTACGATCTATCTCCAGCAGGCGGCGCGCGCGCTGGCGTTTCTGCAGGGCGAAGGCAACGTTTTTCCGAACGACGTCAAGCAGGTCGCGATGGACGTGCTGCGGCATCGCGTAATCGTAACGTACGAGGCCGAGGCCGAGAACATGACCAGCGAAGACGTGATTCGGAAGATCCTCGAAACCGTTCCCGTGCCGTAGGCCGGGTTTCGGGTTCCGGGTTCCGGGTTTCGGGTATGGCTGCACCGAGGATTGGCCAATGGCGCTGAAGACATATCGCGAATTGGAAGTCTGGCAAAAGGCGATGGACTTAGTGGTATCGGTCTATCGCTTGAGCGGTGAACTGCCCGCAACCGAAAAATATGGATTGGCCAGCCAGCTTCAACGTAGCGCCGTATCAATCCCCGCAAACATTGCGGAAGGTTATGGGCGCTCGCACCGTGGCGAATACCTGACCGCAGGCCGGGTTTCGGGTTCCGGGTTCCGGGTTTCGGGTATGGCTGCACCGAGGATTGGCCAATGGCGCTGAAGACATATCGCGAATTGGAAGTCTGGCAAAAGGCGATGGACTTAGTGGTATCGGTCTATCGCTTGAGCGGTGAACTGCCCGCAACCGAAAAATATGGATTGGCCAGCCAGCTTCAACGTAGCGCCGTATCAATCCCCGCAAACATTGCGGAAGGTTATGGGCGCTCGCACCGTGGCGATTATATTCATCATTTGTCCATTGCACGAGGTTCGCTGGCGGAACTGGAAACGCACTTAACCCTCGTTGTCCGTTTGGGCTTTGTAGCGCGCGAGGGCGTCTTGGAAACTTGGAATCTGGCGCAAGGCGTGGGCCAGATGCTGACGAAATTGGCCAAGTCGCTTGATGGAGCGACCGCAAGCCGGAAGACGGAACCCGAAACCCGAAACCCGGAACCCGAACCATGATTCCGCAGGAAGTAATGAAACAGATTCGGCGGATACAGATCCGCACGAGCCACGTGGTCAACGACATTCTGGCCGGGCAATACGAAAGCGTTTTCAAAGGCCAGGGTATGGAGTTCAAGGAAGTCCGCGCGTATGTGCCGGGCGACGACATCCGGATGATTGACTGGAACGTGACCGCGCGGACGGGCGTGCCGCATGTCAAACTCCTGGCGGAAGAGCGCGAGTTGACCGTCATGCTGCTGGTGGACGCGAGCGCGTCGGGCCGGTTCGGCAGCGTGGGACGTTTCAAGAACGAACTCGCGGCGGAACTCTGCGCCGTGCTGGCGTTTTCGGCCATCAAGAACAACGATAAAGTTGGGTTGATCGTCTTTACGGACGACGTCGAACTGTATGTGCCGCCGAGCAAGGGGCGGCGTCACGTGTTGCGCGTGATTCGGGACGTGTTGTTTTTCAAACCCAAAGGCAAAGGCACGGACATTCCACGCGCGCTGCGGTTTCTCGATGGCGTGACCACGCGGCGGGCCGTGGCGTTTCTGGTGTCGGATTTCATGGCCGAGGATTACGAAACGCCGCTGCGGCTGGCCAACCGCCGCCATGACGTGATTGCGGTCAGCGTGTCGGATCCCCGTGAGGAAACGCTGCCGGACGTGGGTTATGTGGCGGTGCGCGATACCGAAACGGGAAGAGAAACGCTGATTGACACAAGCGACCCGGCAGCGCGCAAGGCCTATGAGCAGGTGGCGGCGGAACGCGCCAAACGGCGGGATCAGGTATTCCAGCGGACGCGCGTGGACGCGATTCACGTGCGGACGGATCGTCCATACGTGTCCGAGTTGTACCGATTTTTCCGAATGCGGGAGCGTCGGTATGCGTAAGGTTCAAGGTTCAAGGTTCAAGGAGAAAGTACATGAGTGAGCACTCGCCGGATCGTTTGAAAGCGTTCCGGGCGCAATACGATGCCGCGCCAAGGCAACGCAATGCGCTGGCGGCCGCCAATTTGATCCTTCTTGTCGCGGGATTCGCAACACTGACTTTTCTGATCTTGCGCGAACCGGCAGCCCGGCCCGCCGCATCCACGGAAAAAAGCGGTGGATTGACGCTTGAACAACAACGCGAATATGCGGTCCGGCTGGCGGACAAAAAACTGGCCGGCCCGGCAATTGCGGCCTACGAGGAATATCTGAAAAATGCGCCGCTGTCGCTTTCGGAACGGGCGAAAGTCTGTTATTCCGTTGCGAAGTTGGCGATTGAGGACGAGAAATACGAAGCGGCCCTGCCTTATTTGTACCAGGCCGAATATCTCGATCCCAAGTCTGAATTGAAAGAAGAAATCAACAAGAAAGTCGTGTTGTGTCTGGATAAATTGGGGCGCAACGTGGATCTGCGGCATGAATTGAGAAAACGGTCGGATGTGAAACACGACGCTTCGCAAGTGAAAGCGGACGATGTCATTTTGGCCGAGTTTGGGAATGAGGCGATTACGAAACGCGATCTCGAAATGGAAATCGAGAAGTTGCCGCCCGCGGCGAAAGATTCTTTCAGTACGCCGGAAAAGAAAGCGGAGTTGCTCAAGAATCTGGTGGCGGAACGGCTGCTGCTGGACAAGGCGCGGCGTCTTGAATTGGACAAGGCGCCGGAAGTACAGGACCTGCTCGCGCGCCAACTCGATTCGATGATCGTGCAGAAATTGATCGCGGACGAAGTGCGCAAGGACGTGCAGGTCACGCCGGAAGACGTCGAGCGGTTTTACAAAGCCGAACCAACATTGTTCACGGAGCCGGCCTCCGCGGAGGTGCGCGTTGCGAAGGCCGAGTCTCAAGAAGCGGCCAAGGCGATTGCGGAGTTTGGCGAGAAACCCGTCGTCGTGCGCAAGGGCGGTCCGGTGCCCGGTATCAAGGAATTGCCCGAAGCGCCGGAGGGATTGTTCTCCGCCGAACCGGGTACAGTGGTCGGCCCGATATCTGCCGGCGGCGAATGGTATGTCTTCAAGGTCGAATCGGTCACACCGGAAAAAATTCTGCCGTTTGACGAGGTGAAAGACCGGGCCACGCGGATGTACCAAATACGCAAGGAACAGGAAAAAGTATCGTCCATTATTGAAGAAACGTTGAAAGCGCGCGAGGTCCGTTTGTACCTCGACCGTCTACAAGAAAGTGAAAAGAAATAGCGATGTGGTGGGCAGGCGTAGCGATAGTCATGGCGGCTGCGGCGGAAACGCCGGCGGTCAACGTCTATGCCACGCTCGATCCGCCCTCGATTCCGTTTCACCGCCAGGCGCGTTTCACGGTGGTCGTCGAAGCGCCGAAAGACATTGATCCGAAATTACCCGATATGCTCGACAAGTTCGGCGGTTTGGCCGTCGCGGATATCCATCGAGAAACCACGCCCTTGAAAGGCGGTGCGCGGCGGATCCGCGAAACCTATACGCTCGAAGCGGTGTTCGCGAAGGAATACGCGATCGCGCCGGCGGAAGTGACGTGGGGCGAGGGCAACAGCGCCGTGGTGCCGTCGCTCGCATTGCTGGTGCGCGCCCCCACGGAAGACGAGGTGAGCCAAATCGAAGCGGACGCCGCGGCGGCGGACGTGGCGGCGCCGCTGAGTCTCCCAAACAACCGGCTGCGCGACTGGCGGATCTGGGCGCTGGCCGGCGCCGTAGCGGCGGCGCTGGCTGGAACGGGTTATTTCTATTGGCGCAGGCGGCGCAAGCCCGTTGAACCACCGCCGGTTCCGCCTTGGGAAATCGCCTATCGCCGCCTTCGCGAACTCGATCAACGCCAATGGCCAAAGGCTGGAAAACACGAGCCCTATTATGTTGACCTGTCGGCCATCCTGCGTTATTACATCGAGGACCGCTTCCGTGTCCATGCGCCCGAACAGACAACACAGGAATTCCTTGCCGCGGCGGCGGTGGCCGGTCTTTTCAACGAAAGCCAGCAGCAATTGCTTTCCGGATTTCTCAAGCATTGCGATCGGGTGAAATTCGCCCAATACATACCGACACTGGCGGAGATGGAACATTGTTTTTCGGTGGTGCTGCAATTCGTGGACGAGACGGTTCCGCGGCCGGAGGCGGAAGCGCCCACGCAGGAGGCCGCCGCATGATGGCCGCGCTGCCGTTCTCATTCAATGCGCTGATGAATCCGTGGGCGCTGCTGCTGTTGATAGGCGTCGCTGCGGTCTTGGCCGCGGAAATCACGGCGCGGATGCCGGGCGCTATCGATCTTTCGACCGGCGAAACGGTGCGGCGGATTCGCGGCCGCCGGGCCTATTTGAAACGGCACATACCGGCATTTCTGCGCGCACTGGGCCTTTCGCTGCTGGTCTTTGCCATGGCGCGGCCCATTTTGGGCTATCAAGTGCGCAAGGATCGCGCCGATGTGGTGGACATCATGCTGTGCGTGGACGTGTCGGGCAGCATGAAATCACAGGACTTCGTTTCCGGCGGACAACGGCGCGACCGGCTCTATGTGACGAAAGAGGCCGTGCGCGATTTCATCGAAAGCCGGAAAATCCGCGCAGGCGACCGGTACGGGCTGGATCGTGTCGGGTTGATTTTGTACGCGACGTATGCGTGGACGCAGTGTCCGTTGACGCTCGACTACGGCGTGCTGGAACGCGAATTGGACCGCGCCGAGGTCAACATGGACGACCCGGCCAAGCAAAGGACCGCGATTGGATCGGCGATAGGGCTTGCCGTAAGCCGGTTACGCAAATCCGAGGCGAAGAGCAAAATAATCATTCTCCTGACGGATGGATTGAACAATTCCGGCGAACTCGCGCCCATGACCGCGGCGGGCCTCGCCAAAGAGTACGGCATCAAGATCTACACGATCGGGGCCGGGTCCGCCGAGGGCGGCCTGGTGCCCATGCAGACACTGTTCGGGCCGGTCTTGCAGCGCACCGCGGACGGCATAGACGAGGATGCGCTGAAGAAGATCGCCGCGGCGACCGATGGCAAATATTTTCGGGCTACGGATACCAGTTCGCTGCAGGAAGCTTACCGGGAGATCAACAAGATGGAAACGACCCGGGTCGAACTGGGCGATTACTATGAGCACAAGGAAGGTTTTTTCCCGTTTGCCGCGTTGGGCGGCGCGATCTTGCTCGCGTCCGTCTTTTCGCGGCGGTACTGGTTCGAGGCGATTCCATGAAGAACAGGCTACAGGCTTCAGACTACAGGCTTCAGGAGCGAGTCGCCATTGTCGTTAGGCGGCGGAAATGAATAAAGGTCTCAAGTTGAGCGGCGGTGAAGGACAAATGCAAAAGGACAAAGGACGAGTTTATGCCAATTGAGGCAATATCCAACGGGCTGTCGTCCTTTGTAATTTGTCCTTTGTCCTTCGCTCACGAATTGCTACCTTTATTCATTTCCGGCTCCTTAGGTGAATGCGATGCATATTGAGTTCATATTTCCGTACAGCCAGTTGGCGTTTTGGCTCGGCTTGGCCGTGCTGCTGCTGACGGGGGTTGCGGTGCTCCTGCGCGCATTGGAAAAACGGCGGCAGCGCCGGCTGACGGCTTTCGTGGATGCCGCTCTGGCGCCCCGGTTAATCCTTGGGTACGATCCGGTCGTGCGGCGTCCGTTGTTCTGGCTGACGATTCTGGGAACGGCGTGTCTGGCGCTGGCACTGGCCCAGCCGCATTGGGGCCAGGCGTGGCGTGAGATTCGGCAGCAGAGCCACGATATCGTCTTGTGTTTGGACACTTCGGAAAGCATGAACGCGGCGAATCCGCTGCCGTCGCGCCTCGAACGCGCCAAACAGAAAATTCTTTCGATTCTCGACCGCAATCCAGGCGACCGTTTTGCGCTGATTGCGTTTGCAGGCGCGCCCGCGCTGGAATGTCCGTTGACGCACGACCTCGGCTACTTCAAGTCCATTTTGGCCGCCACTGACACCGACACTATCAGCGCGGAAGGAACGGATATCGCCATGGCCATCCGCGAAGCCGTGAAAGTCTACAAGGATGAAACGGAGCGGACCGGCCTTTCGGATAGCGCGTCACGCGCCATATTGCTGATTTCAGACGGCGAACAGGTCGCCGGCGACGCGGTACAGGAAGCGGAGAAGGCGTCGGAATTCGCCCGGATTTATGTTATAGGCGTGGGCGATCCCAACGGAACGGAAATCACGCTTCCGGAATGGATGAGCCGGTATGCCGGCGCCCAAGGCGGCAAGAAAACGCATCTTTCAAAATTGGACGAGGAAACACTGTCGAAGATCGCCATCGCGGGCAAGGGCGGCTATATTCGATCCACACCGGATAATTCCGACATCGGCCAAATCTACGAATACATCAACAAACTAACGGCGTACACCGCGTCGAGCGATGTACGGCTGCGTCTAGTCAACCGATATCAGTGGCCGCTGGGTCTGAGTATTCTCTGTTTCGCGGGCGAAGGGGTTTGGATAGCGATTATGCCGTGGCTGCGCGCGCGGCGTTTGCGGAAAATAGCGCCGGAAACGGGCGGAGCCGTTGGGGAGATCCGCCATGCATAGGCATTTGCTGGTATGGATCGCCCTTATGGCCATCGCATGGAATGGTTGGGCGGCGGAGTCGTTCCGACAGCGGCTCGACAAGGCAAACACCGCCCTGAACAGCGGCAAGATTGACGAGGCGCTGGGGGCATACCGCGACTTGCAGACGGAGGATCCGGAATCCGAAACCCTCTACTATAATTTGGGGTGTGCGCATTACCGGCAAGGCCGGGAAGCCGCGGATCAGAAACAGGCGCAGGATGCCCTGGCCTCGTTTGAAGAAGCGAAAAAAAACTTTGAAAAGGTCTTGAATGCGCGCGATTCCAACATCCGCCAAAATGCGGCGTTTCAACATGCAAACACGGTGGCGCAGATTGCGCTGCAATCCAAGGAAGCGCAGAAGTACGAAGAAACCGTGAAAGCCTTTGAGGAATCCATCAAGGAGTATGAATCGTTTCTGAAGCAGTACCCCGGACACGAAGGTGCGCGCGCGAAACTCGATTATATGCGGTACATACTCAAGACCATGTTGCAGAATCCGCCGCCGCCCCAGGAACAACAGGGCCAAGGCGAGCAGAAGAAAGACGAGAAGGACGGCCAGAAGCAGGAACAAGAGAATCAACAAGGCCAAGAACAGCAGAATCAAGACGAACCGAAACAGGATGATCGGAAGGACCAGGAGAAGAAAGACGAAAAATCCGGGGAAACGCAAGAAGCCTCGGAACTCAAAGAAGCGCAACAGGCGGAAAAGGAGCAACAGGAACAAGCGCAAGACGAGGCCAAACCGGACGACAAGCAAAATGTTGAAGCGCTTCTGCAATCGTTGGAAGATACGGATCATCGCGAACAACGTGACATGCTGAACCAGCGAAAAGAGATCAAGATGCGCAAGGAGTGGTGGTGATGCGCCGCGCGGCAACCCTGATCATGGCATGGCTGATGACCGCCGCGGTATGGGCGGCGGAGCCGGAGGTCCGCGCCTCGGTGGATCGCAACACCGTTACGGTACGGCGTCCGTTTTTATTGACCGTGCAGGTTACCGGCAACGAGGTCGGCGGAATAACGATTCCCGACGTGGATGGGCTGAACATCAACAAGCGCGCGGATCAGACTGGTTCGCAGATGCAGGTCGAATTCAGTGGAGGCCGCAGTATCGTTGCCCGGACACAAACGTTCGGCTACTACGCCCAGGCGATTCGCCCCGGCCGCTATACCATTCCGCCGATTCAAGTGCAGGTGGACGGCAAGACGCTTGCTACACAGCCGATCCTCATCAACGTCCTGGACGCAGGCGCCGCTTCGCAAACACAACAGGGAGCGGCCCCGTCTGTTCCGCCGGGACGTTCCGAACCGGCGCCGCAACACGGCGATCAGCCCACATGGGAAGACGCCGTGTTCATTGAAAGCACGGTGGACAAACGCGAGGTGTACCAGGGCGAACCGATCCAATTGACGCTGAGCCTGTGGTGTCTGGATGTGAACGGACTGCAAGTTTCATCATTTTCGGGCGGGAACATCCAATATCCCAGCAGTGACGGTTTTTATACCGTCACGATTGAACCGCAGCGCGTGTCGAAAACGCGGGGAAACTGGAATTACACGGTAACGGAATTCCGGCAAGTGCTGTACCCCACGGCGACGGGCGATCTCACGATAGGCGCGTGGCATTGGGAAGGCGCGGGCATGTATGGTTTTCAGCGCCAGAATTTCGCGCTCGACACACAGCCGATTGATATCAAAGTAAAGCCATTGCCGGACCGTCCGCCTGACTTCAGCGGGGCGGTGGGATCGTTTGTCATCAAGGCGCAACTCGAACGCGATCAGGCCATGCAGGGCGTTCCCATCAAACTGACGGTACGCATCGCGGGCCGCGGCAATCCCGACGCCATCAGCGCTCCGCGTATGCCTAAAATTGAAAATGCCTACATTTCCGATCCAGAGAAACAGTTGCAGGAAATTCAGTCGCCGTCCGGCCCAGCCGTCGAAAAGACATTTTCCTATACCATTACGCCGCTCGAACCAGGAACGCTCGAAATTCCTGAAATTTCGTATTGCTATTTCGACGCGGCCGAAGGCGCATACAAAACCGAACGAACCGCGCCGTTTACGGTAACGGTTCTGAAATCGGCTGAAACGTCTCAGCCGCGCACATTGCTAACGGAACATGCGCCGATTGACAAGGGAAAGGTCGAGGTCATTGGCGAGGACATTCTTCCCCTTGTGACGAATCCCGGCCCGTTGCGTCCGTATCGCCCGTCACCGATCAACACCGGCGCGGCGCTGATTTGTCCGGCGGCGGTCTGCGGTGTCGTGGCGGCTTATACGCGGCGCAAACGGCGGTTCGAGCAGGATACGGGGCTGGCACGAAGCCACGGGGCAAGGGCCCGTTTCAACAAGCGGTTGAAAAATATCGGGCAGTCGCCGGATCCGTCCGACGAACTGTACCGGGCCCTGATGGGCTATATCGCCGATAAATTCAACAGGGTCGAGTCCGGCATGACTTCGGATGATGTGCGGCAACTCTACGAATCGCATGGCATCGGATCGGACGATACCGTCCAAGCCGTCAAAGTACTGCGATCCTGCGAACGCGCACGGTATGCCGGCGGGAAATTGTCGGCGCCGGAAGTGCAGGCCTTGGTGGATGCCGCCGTTCAGGCGGCCGAACGCCTCGACGAGGTCTTGAAGAAGGATCGCCGCCCATGAACCTGCTGGCCTGCATGCTAATCCTGTACGGCGCGAACGCCTACCACGACACGTTCAACCGGGGCTGCGCCGCTTTTTCGACGGGCGACTATACGGCGGCCATCCAAGCCTTTGAGCAGATTATCGCCGCAGACGTTGCGGATCCGTACGTGTTTTATAATTTGGGCAATGCCTACTATCGTTCGGGGCGGCTGGGGCCCGCCATCGCCAACTATGAGCGGGCATTGCATCTTGAACCGGGCTTCGAGAACGCGCGGGAAAATCTGGCCAAGGCCGTTCGCGAAACCAAGCATCGTTTGGCGCGGCCCGGCACGCCGTCCGATTGGAAATCAAGCCTGTTTTTCTGGCACTACGACACGGGCCGTTATACGTCGTACTGGTTCGCGATGTTGTTTTGGTGGGCATTCTGGATAACGGTGTCCGTCCGATTCTGGCGCCCTGTGCGTTATCTTCGGCGCACGGCGGCAATCCTCGGAATCATGGCGCTGATCTTTGGCGTGTCCGCCTGGTACAAGGCGCATCCCGTTGCGATAGCCGTGGCGGTGGGCGATCGCGTGGCCGTACACTACGGCACCGACGACAGCGAAACGGTGCGGTTTGAACTGGCGGAAGGCGACCGTGTCGCCATTGACAAGCAGACGGACGGCTGGATGCGCGTAACGACGGCGAACGGCGAGCGCGGATGGGTCCATGCCGGCGAATTGATCCCCGTTGGCCCGCCGTACGTGCGCCCGCCGGAACCGGCCTCGCCGCCGGGAGGCGCCGTGAAGCCATGACCGCCCGATTCGACGAGTTGATCGCGATGGCCCGCGCAAACGATCCGGCCTTCCGGGAAATCCCCCGCGAGGAATGCGTCGCGGCGGCGCGCGCATACGCCCTCGAACATCGTACGGCCATTCGCGAACGGCATGCCGCCGGGGAGTCGGGTCTGGATGTCGTGCGCGCGCTGGCCGAAACGGCCGACCTGTTGTTGCGGGGCATATTCGAGTTTGGCCTGTACACCGTGGCAAACCGATCCGCGCTGATGTCGCGCGTGGCGCTATGTGCGCTGGGCGGATACGGCCGCGCGGAGTTGAGCCCCTGTTCCGACCTGGATGTGTGCCTTTTGTACGACGGCGTACTCGACGGACACATCAAGGATTTGAACGCCTATGTCATCCCATTTTTATGGGATACCGGTTTTGTGCTCAATTATTCGATTCGCAGCGTGAACGAGGCCGTCGAACTCGCGACGGCCGATCTGAAGGTTTTCACCTGTATCCTGGAATCGCGCCTGATTACCGGCGACAGCACGACGTTTGCGCGGCTCAAACTGAACCTTCGCGAGGTGTTTCGCGACGATGACGAGGCATCGGCGGCCTTCATCCGCGCAAAGACAGCGGCCCGCTACGCCGAACTCGAACCGGAATACCGGGATCTCTACAAGACGGAACCCAATATCAAGGAAAACCGGGGCGGCCTGCGCGATTTCCACACCGCGCTTTGGATCCTGATGATGACCTATGGACCGCTTACACTCGATGATGTGGCCGCGCTCGGCATTATCTCCCCCCAGGAACACTTGGATGTTGTCCAAGGGATTGATTTTATCTGGCGCATCCGAAATGAACTGCACTTTGCCGCCGGACGCGAGGACGATCGGTTGACGTTCGACAACCAGAAGCGCGTGGCGGCTGCCTTCGGTTATGGCCACGGATCGGAAGACGACACACACCGGTTTATGCAGGATTATTATGCCGCCGCGCGCAAACTACACCGCTTTCTGCATATCGCCGCCCTCACATGCAATCAACATCCCGAAATGGGCGCGGTCGAGGCGACGGTGCTCGCTCCGCGCGCGCAAATCCTCGTACATGACGGACAACTCGAAGCCGGCGGCGAGGATCCCTTCTGGTTCGCCGAACAGCCCTCTCGGATCATGGAAGTCTTCTGGGAATGCGCCCGGCGTATGGTGCCCCTCAGCCGGGCCACCGAACGGCGGATACACGCCAGCCTTCACCTTGTGACGGATACGTTCCGCACGAACGATCTCGTGCGCCGCTTTTTCATCGCCATCTGCAACCGTCCCACGCAGGCGGGCTTCGCGCTGCGGCAAGCCGCCCATTGCGGCCTGCTCGGACGGTACCTGCCGGAATTCGCCGCCATTCAGGGCCGGATTTGTTATGAGGACTTCCATCATTTCCCCGTGGATGAACACACGCTGCGCGCCATCGAAGCGCTGGCGAATTTGCGGCACATGAAAGGGGCGGCGCCGGAGTGCCTGCAAAACGCCCTCGAACACCTGCCCGATCCCTATATTCTGGTCATGGCCATCCTGTTTCACGACCTGGGAAAAGCGGAAGGAGAGACGCATGTTCAGGCGGGCGTCGCGGCGGCAAAGGCCATCTGCGCGCGCATCGGCATGCCGCCCGAAGACACCGAACTCATTGCCTTTCTTGTCGAACATCACCTGGACATGACCAACCTGAGCCAGTACCGAGACATTGACGATCCGCACATCGTCCAGGAATTCGCCCGGACCATGAAGACCGAGGAACGCCTGCGCTTGCTGTTTCTGTTGTCCTACGCGGATTTGGCCGCGGTGGGCCCGGGAGTCTGGAACGACTGGAAGGGCGCGCTGCTGCTGAAACTTTATCTGAAAACGGAGATGATTCTGCTGGGCCGCGCCAAGATTGTCGGCGAAGAATACTGGAAATCGCCAAAAGCCGCCGAAGTCCGCCATCTCGTGGCCAACGGTCTCGAAAACGAAATCGAGCCGCATTTGAAAGGACTTGGCGACCGCTATCTGCTTGCATTTACGCCCAGCCACATCGCCATGCACATCGAATGCGTGGCTTTGGCCCGCAAAACGGGTCTTGCCGTAAATTGCTGGGCCCACGATGAGACCGGCATGAGCGAAATCGTCGTCTGCACCAAAGACCGCCATGGGCTGTTTTCGATGATTGCGGGCAGTTTCGCCGCTGAATTGATTGATGTGAACAACGCCGCGCTGTTTACCCGGCCTGATGGCATCGTCGTGGATTGTTTTACCGTATCGGACGCCGCCCGGGGACGCCCCCTGACCGATCGGCAGTTCAGGGCCTTTGAACGGGTGCTTCGGGCTGTCTTGATCGAAGGCACCGATATCCAAGATCTCGTAGATCGTTCGCGGCGGAGATTGTTCGCGCTGCTTCAGCCGCGAATTCCCGTGCGCACCCGGATATCGTTCGACAACGAGTCGTCGCGAACAAATACCGTCATAGATATCGAAACAGGCGACCGCACCGGTTTGCTGTACGATATAACCCGGGCCATGGCGCACGCGGGGCTGGATATTTCGACGGCGTGTATCGTAACCGATGCGCGCCGCGTGCGCGATTCGTTTTATGTGACATTGGACAAAGGCAAAATCGAAGATGTGGAAAAACAGGACGAGTTCCGCGAGGTGTTGCATGATGCCATCCACCCGCGCGCGCTCGCCGAAAACCGTTAGTGGGATTTCAATTCCCAGGAAGGAGCAAGACAATGAAAACAAAGACGTATTGCATGATTGTCGCAGCGGCATTGATCATGGCGATGGCCGGCGCCGCCCCGGCCCTGAGCCCCGTGCTCAAGGAAATGGAAGACGGGTTCATCAAACTGCATCAGGAATTGCAGCCCTGTGTCGTAAATATTGAAACGAAGGGCGGCGCGCCATCCAGTGAAATGGACATGGACGGCTTCAACGAATTGTTCCGGTTTTTTGGCATTCCAATGGAACCGGGTCCCAACATGCCGATGCGTCCGCGCCGCATGCCGCGGATGGCCACCGGCTCCGGATTCGTCTACGACAAGCAAGGCCACATCATCACCAACAACCATGTGATCGAAGACGCCGCCGAAATCACGGTCAAGATGTGGAATAAAAAAGAGTATCCGGCCAAAATCGTCGGACGTGATCCCGACACGGATCTGGCGGTGATCAAGATTGAACCGGACGGCGATTTGCCGGTTGCGCGGCTGGGCGATTCCGACGCGCTGCAAGTGGGCCAGTTCGCGATAGCCGTCGGCAGTCCCCGGGGCTTCGAGGGATCGTTTTCGTTCGGCCACATCAGCGCGCTGGGCCGAAATGAACTGATGCTGCCCGGTCTGCGTTTCCAGAATTTCATTCAGACGGACGCCGCCATCAACCTCGGCAACAGCGGCGGGCCGCTCTGCAATCTCAGCGGCGAAGTGGTCGGCATCAATGTGGCCATCGTCTACGGGGCGAACTCGATCGGATTTGCGATTCCGGTCAATACCGCGAAGAACATTGTGCCCAAACTTATTGGGGAGGGCAAGGTCACGCGAGGCTACTTGGGCGTCGGCATCGTGAATGTGGATTCGTTCGCGGAAGGCGTCGGCCTGCCGGATAACAAAGGCGCATTCGTCAAGAACGTCCAGCCGGGCACGCCCGCCGAAAAGGCCGGTATCAAGCCTTACGACGTACTACGCAAGGTAAATGGCGCCGTGGTCGAAAATTCCGCCGATCTCGTTCGCAAGATCAGTGATATCGCCCCCGGCACACCGGTAAAAATCGAAATCTGGCGCGACAAGGCGGCCATGGAAGTGGAAGTGACGCTCGATGAATGGGCTGGCAGCGTGAAAGAAGCCGTACGCGGCAAGATCGCGCTCGGATTGCGCGTTGACAATGTAACGCCGGAACTGGCCGAACGGCTGCGCCTGAAACCCGGCACCACCGGCGCGATTGTAACAGGAATCGAACCTGGAAGTCCGGCCGAAGACGCCCGGCCCCCTATCAGCGAGGGCGACGTGATCGTCGAAATCGCCCAAAAGCCGGTCAAGAACGCGGACGATTTCCACAGCCTTGTCAAGGAACACGCCAAGCCCGGCAAGTCCCTGCTGATCGGGTTTATCCGCGCGGGCGGCGAACAGGACATCACCGTCATCAAGGTGCCCAAAGAAGAGAAATAACCTTTTTCACTTTCCATCGTGCGGGCGGTCCATTTTCGGGCCGCCCGCTGTCTTTCCATTGAGATGCGATTCACCAATCATGTCCATGGGACAAGGAAGATACAATCAACCTGGATTCGGCAGTCAAGATCGGGTTCTACGTGCTATCCTCTGGATGTCGTGGACCTTGTGGACGAAATGGACAAGAAAATCAATCCCCTTGCGGGTGAAGTCCACTGGGTCCACAATGTCCATCTCGTCCATGGTTTGGTCGAAAGAGCCGCGTTCAACTGCCGATTTTAGGATCAACAAATAAGGTCACCTGACCGGTCGCGATGGACATGTGTCCTTGAGGTTAGGGTTTCATTCTATTCTACGGCTGCGTGGAATTCCAGGAGTTCGTCGAGTGCTTCATTTTGGCCTTTGTAGTGGTTGATGATGTCTTCGTATTCCTTGACGAGTCTTGGGGTGTGGCGGACAACGTTCGCGATCTGTTGCGTGTTCATTCCACTTCTCCAGCATAGTAGGACGCGCCTAAAGTCTCCAATGTAGCGCTGAATGGCCTCCAGGGAATGATTTGTTTCCCGGGCGGTCTGTTGTACGGTTTTCTGCTCAATGAACAGCTTGTGAATGATGATTCGTTTATGGGTGAGGGTGGGTCCCATGTCGTGTATCGTTCCGCGGCGGGGCAGTAGCCGCTGGTATTGGTCCTCCCAGGCGTGGATGTACTTGGTGACGGTGGCGGGGCAAACCTTGAGCAGCAGCGCGACTTCGGCGTTGGTGAGGACGCCGTCTTGCGCGTAGGCCTGCTCGAACAGGCGCCCGGCGGCCTCGATCTTGATGTCGCGCAGTTTCTTGCCCTGCGCGCGTTGCTGGGCTTCGTCGGCCGCGACGAGGTCGAGCACGACCGGGGTAAGTTCGGTCTGGTCGATGCGCTTGCCCCAGCAGCCCCGGGCGTCTTTATGCACGGCGGTCCACGGGGTCTGGCCGGGCGCCAAGTGGCTGGTCTCGGGAAAGAAGGCCCGGCGCATTTCGCTTAGGGTCTGTACGAGCACACTGCGCGTACGTGTTCCGCCCAACTGTGGGCATTCGTGCTCGAAGAACGCGCACAGGGCGGCCTCGTAGGTCTTGTGCTGCTGCGGAGTATACAGGGCCTGGTTGTAGTCGAGTTTCTTGTTCATGGCGTCCTCCAGGCGTTTTTCGATGTATTGGGCCGTGGTGAGAGTTTTTTTTCCCCCTCGGCAAGGTAAAACGCCGATCCGACCGTCTCGATTTCCGCCATGCGCTGCTCGAGAAATGGCGAATTCCTATACTCGTTGCATAGATCCAGGCATAAATTGGCCAGCGCGGTGGACACGCCCACGGCCAGCGCCGCCTGGAACACGTTGAACTGCTTGTTCAGGCACAGCCAGGCCACCCGCTTGAAACTTTCGATATAGCGCTCGACCGCGCGCACGCTGTGCTTGATGGCCCGCGCGATCTCGACGGGCTCCTTGCCCTCCAGCCATTTCGCCACGGCAAGCGCCCGGTGGCTGACGGTGGGCCCGATGTCCTGCTGCTGGCCCCGCGTTGGAACCGCGATGCCATCTTTTTCCAGAGCGTCAATTGCCCGCCGGATGGTCCGCACACTGCACATCAAATACTTGGCCAGATCCTCCTGCGTCAGCAGCCCGCCTTGCTCCCGGGCCTGCTCGCACAACCGGCAGATGCGACGGCGCCGGATTTGCTCCATCCGGCTTTCATCCAGCCCCTGCAAGTCCTTCTCGTCGTCCTCCTCGAAAAGAGAAAGCACGACGCACACCTTCCGGCACTGCTCCAGAGCCATCCCCGGGCCTTCCGAGGCCGATACGCACGTGACCCGGACCTGGCCGTCTTTGAGCGGCTTCAACTGGGGATCGGAAAGGAAATGTTCTTCCAGAAGCTCGATGAGCACATCGGCTTCCCACGGACTCATACGGGTCCCCTGGACCACCTCCGTCTTCACCTGCTGGCTGCGCCGCTTGAACGCCATCCGCTGCTCTTGCGCCGTAAGACTGCTCGTGTTACCTTTGACCATGACATTGTCTCCTTTTGGTTTGTGGTTAACCTATATGGAACACAATGTCCGGGCGGATGTCCAATAGGGACTCCGCCCGTTTCCTCACTTACCGGTCAGGTGGCCGAATCGTAACTACAAGAAGTTTTTGGACAACTTACAAAATCAATTGAAGTACAATGATTTGTCGAGTGCGAATACCGCAGAGTTCTTGCCTCGATTACGATGACAATGACGAACACGAGCACGAGCACGAAAAGAGACTGGGTTGTGGGCAGAGCCCAAGTTGGAGGATAGCGCATAGAATCCGAACTTGACTGCCGAATCCAGGATAAATCGGATGCGACGGTCACTCGCGCGCGTAAAAGACGAGCAGGCTCGCGTTCTTTTCCGGGATGCGCAGCACGAGATCGTTCCGTAGATCCTTGCCCGGCCTCGATTCGACTCTGGACTCGCCTGCTTCGCCAACATACTCGACGCGGTAAACGGCATCCGGTTCGATGCCCTGTATGCCAAGAATCAGCCCAGCATAGTTGCATTCTGCGCGGCGGAACGCCATGACGACGCCCGCGCATAGATCCGCGCGGTGGAACTGGAACGCGGCAAAGGCGTCATTTGCAATCGAAGCCGGTGTAAGCGGATAGAAATCGCCGTACCAATAGGGCTGGACGCGCAGGGACTCCGCGACGCATTTCGCCGCCGCGTCCGCGTCGAATCCTTCGTCCAGATAGGCGAACTGGCAGAGCAGCCCGGTCGTCGTGCTGCTCCGCGTTTCGTAGCGCGTCGGCAGCCATGCGCAGGCCGTATGCAGCGGCACGTAGAGGCTCAGACCGATCGTTTGCGCCTGGCTCCAATCCGAGTGGTTCGGCGAACAGTTCGTGTCGCTGCGCCACAACGGCACGGACCGCGAACACATTTCGACGTCAATGCGCCGTCCGCCGCTCGAACAGTTGTCAATTACGAGTCCGGGGCGCCGAGCAAGCAACTCGTCCCACATCGCGTACAGGCCTTCGATGTAGCGGATCTCGGAGATGCCCTGTCGATCCGGCGCGTCGTTCTTGCGCCAGAACGACAGCGGGTCCATGTTGAAATCGTTTCGATACACGTCTATTCCGTATTCTTCGATTCGTTGGCATAGCAGTTCCGTGAGCCAGCGCCGCGCTTCGGGATCGCCCAGATTGAAGAGCCCCCCTTCTTTCCCGCCGAGGACGAATTCGGGATGCTCGTTGGCTATTTGCGTTCCCGGCGCGACGCGCTCCGGTTCGAACCAGAGCACGAATCGCATGCCGTTCTGATGGCAGAAGTCGCCCACGGGCTTGAGTCCGTTCGGCAATTCGGCGGGTTTGCAGAACCAGTTGCCCACGCCATTCGGGAAGTTGCCGGGGAACCACGCCGCATCGAGCCAATAATGGTTGAACCCGAGTTTGTGCGCGAGCGTTGCGGCCTCGATTTGGCCGGTTTCCGTTGCCCATCCGGGACGCGCGTTATAGCGGTCGAAGGTCTGGAAGGCCGTCGGCATCCGGACCGGTTTGCCATCCTGTTTCGGCACGTAATGAAACATCAGCAATCGCCGGAACCGGTTGTGCGCGGCCATGCGGTCGCCACGCCATGGCATCAGGACAATGCGCGGCGTGCGGACCTTTTCGCCGGGATGCAGTTTGAAACGGGTCAATTCCATGCCCGCCCGGAAGCGCGTCGGACCACTTGGCCCACGGTCCCATTGCGCGCACCACTGGCCGGTCCAGCCGACCGCCGCGATCACGCCTTCGTCGTTGTAGGTCGTATTGAAAAACGGGAAAGCGCTGATGGACGACGGCCGCCCACCCGTCGGCGCGAGACGAAACGATTTGCCCGCCTCGATTGATTCGGTTTTGGGCAGGAAACTTGAATCGGCGCAGGCGTCGCCTTCGAGATGGTGCAGGATTGTGGGCGTCCGCACGTATCCCGTGCGCAACAGGACATCGGCGGGCTGCAAATCTTCGATAATCGGCGAATCTTCTGTTTCGCTCGCGTTTTCCAGAACGAGATACCAGTCCACGGCTGGATAATCGGTATAGGTCGTGACGATTGCTTTTACATTCAGCATGTGGGCGTGGTCGGTCCACCTGATCGCGGCGATGCGCTTTCCGGACGCGGTCTCCGTCTTGATATCGTCAAGAACCAACGTGTCGCGGCCCGGCTTGCCGCCGACGAGATAGGAGAAAGGCAGTCCGGCGCATTCAATGATCGCGGGATTTTGGTTTTCGTCGAGCCAGCGTTTCGATCCGTCCGCCATAACGAAACACGCATCCGCCCAATCCGCCTGATCGTGGCCGACGCCGTCCGGTGTCGGTTCGACATTGAGCACAAGTTCTTTCGTGCCTTCGGGAATCCCGACGTGAACGGTCACAGGCGCATCGCCGCCCTTTACTACAGGCGTGCGATGTATTTCCTTGCCGCCGGCCAGAATGCCGAACGTGACGCTCCCGCGCACGCCTTGTGTATCGTGATTGTTATCAATCCCCACTTGCGCCTCGAAGGCTTTCGCGCCTTCCGGAATTACGACGGCAATATCACTCTGCGCATGCGTGCCAAGTCCGTGTTCAAACGACCGGTTGCCGATTCGGATGGGCGTGTCTATGCAGGATTGCCCAAAATGCAGGACGCTGTGGTCTTGTAAAAGAACCTTGAGTGCAATTCGCGGCGCAGTCTCTTCATCCAACTTTCCAAGAAAGGCCATTGAGGCCCAATCGTGGACGTCGCGCGCCATGGCCTTGTCCATGATGGCGTCGTCGGGCGCAGCGGACGGTAACGGCGCCCGATCCGTGTCGGACGGCGCCGAAAACAACAAATGCGATGCGGCCAGCATGATCCCCGCGCAGGAAATTGTCGCCAACATGTTGCGTCTCCCTTCCTCTTTGGTTACCGTATCATTATTCCAGAGCAGGCCGGAAAATACGAGAATAGCCGAAGGCATAGGCAAACATGAATCCAATCCACATGGAATGGACAGAGGGAATACGCCGGGGAATCCTTTTGCCGACGGTATCCATAATGTTCTTTCTGGCCGCCATTGCATGGGGCGACCGCACGGTATTTCGTTCGATATCCGCGGAAGGCATGACGGATGTATCGCGCATGGTAAACGGAGATTTCGAAACGGGAACCGATCCAGCGTTACCCGGCTGGACCGGTTGGGGCGCAGGTTACAAAGTTCAAACGGGGAGCGGACGCGGCGGTTCGCGCGGAGTCCGTTGTTCCAGCAACGATTCGGCGAAGGAATACGGCGTGAGCCAAACCATCATGCTGAATCAGGATCAGCCACGCCCGATTCTAGCCGCCGGCTGGAGCAAGGCGGAAGACGTTGACGGCGGCCCCGACATGGGTTACTCGCTCTATCTCGACATCCTGTTCACGGACGGCACGCCGCTCTGGGCGCAAACGGCGAATTTTTCCACCGGCACGCATGATTGGGAACGACGAACGCGCATCGTCATTCCCGCAAAGCCGATCCGATCCGTAACCGTGCTTGGTCTTTTCCGCCATCATCGCGGCACGGTCTTTTTCGACGACTTTGCGCTGCTTGAAACGTCGGAAGACTCGCCGCTGTTTGAAGGCGGACTGGTTCAGCCGGGAGACGCCTTGCCGGCGCACAACGGCACAAGCGGAGCCATAGAACCATTCCTGTTTGTGCGCGATGTCGCGGCGGATGGCGATTTCATCGCCGTGGGCGCGTGGGAAGATCAGAACGGAAAGAAAAGTATGGCCGGGAATTGTGAAGAAGCGGAATTGCGCTTTGGGGCCAATCGCACGGAACGCAACGGCGTCATGGACATTAGCGTCCGAGTAAGCGATTTGCGAAACACGGATCGCGCGATAACACTTTACATTGGGATTCCTGTGGCAAAAGGCAATTGGGTGTGGTGGGACGGACCGCGGAAAAACCGCACGGCGGAAAACGGCGTATACGTGACGGAGCGATACTCCGGCGCGGGAGCGACAAGCACACGGTCCCTCTATCCACTGGCGGTCTTGACGGGTCCGGCGAGTGGTTGGGCGATGGCCGTGCCGCTGGACGAACCACGGCACACACGGCTCGGTTATTTTGCCGATCACGGGCTGCTGTTCGCGGCATTCGATTTCGGATTGAGTCCGGATACCCGAAAATCGCCCGGTTCAGCCGCCTGCACACTAAAGGTCTTCAGCGCCGATCCCACATGGGGATTCCGCGGCGCGCTGGCGCGGTACTACGCGTTGTTTCCGAAATCTTTCGTAAAGCGGGTGAAGCAGGAAGGGCTTTGGATGGCGTTTACGGACATCGCCACGGTGAAGGGCTGGCAGGATTTTGGATTTGCGTATCACGAGGGAACGAACGCGGTCGCCTGGGACGAGGCAAACGATATTTTGAGTTTCGCGTACATCGAACCGATGACGACGTGGGTGTCGTTTTCGCCCGACGTGCCGCGTACCTATGACGGCGCGATGGCCTATCTTGAAAAACAGTGCGCGGAAGGCAACGCCGAGGCGCGCAAGACGCGGCTGTCGGGCGTGCGCGGCCCCACGGGCTGTTATACGCTGTCAATCGAAAATGCGCCGTGGTGCAACGGCGCGGTCTATGCCCTGAACGCCGATCCCGAATTGCCTCCGACGGATCGCGACACAATCAACCAGGGACAATACGGATTGAATCTCATCGAGACGGCCCTTGCCGAAAGCAGGCGCGCAATTGTCGAAGGCTGGTGGCATTTCGGCGATCCCTACACGCCTGATGCCGAATGCCGTAGTGAAGGCAAGCAGTCCATCCGGGTTGAAGCCGTTCGGGAAGAGGGTCAAACAGGCGCGGTGCAATGGGTGTCGCTCGGCCAAACGGATCCCGAACCGCTGTTGTTACGCGCGTCAATCCGGCGCGGAAACCTGTCCGGAGAAGCGGATGCCGATTGCGGCGTGTTCGTGGATCTATGGCATGTGGACGGAACGCCGCTTTTTGCGCAGACCCTGCCCGCGCCGCCGGGTACGGGAGAGTTCGATACGATGGAACGGATCATCGCATCGGACAAGCCTTTCGCATCGGCGCGCATTCATCTTCTCATGCGCGGAAAACACACCGGAACGGTCTGGTTCGATGATCTTTATCTCGGCGATGCGGACGGCCAGCGGAACCGGCTCGCGAATCCGGGTTGTGAAGGCAAACTGCGCATTCCGGACGGCATCGGCGGCGCCTATCTCGATTCCTATGAGTTCTGGGCCACGAATCTCGACTACGAACGCGCGCATTTCGCCGGCGCGGACCTTCCGCTCGTGTTCGATCCGCATACGCATCAGCCGGGCGTCCTGGCCATTTTTTCCACGTTCGAATTCCATCGGGAACTGGCGAAACGCATGCACGCGCAAGGCAAACTCATGATGGCCAACGGCGTACTCCACAACTTCGATTTTCCGGCGGCGCACCTCGACGTGCTCGGAACGGAAACCAACTGGTTCCCCAGTGGAAAATGGTCGCCGATGTCCGATGAAGAACTGCTCTACAAGCGCGCGATGTCATATCGGAAGCCGTATTGTTTTCTGATGAACACACATTACGCATCGCTTACACCCGGCGATATCGAACGATATATGCAGCGCAGCATGTTCTACGGGATGTTTCCCGGTTTTTTCAGCGAAAACGCGGCGACGGATTGTTTCTTCGCCCATCCGGAATGGTATGAGCCGTCGCGTCCACTGTTCCGTAAATACATGCCTGTCATTCGTGCGCTCGCGGCGGCAGGATGGGAACCGATTACCCATGCGCAATCGTCCGATGGCCGCGTGCTGGTCGAACAGTTCGGCGGCGGCGAAAACGGACCGCTTTACTTCACATGTCTCAACGATTCACGGGAAGCCGTGACGGCATCGGTATCATGGAACTCAAAGGCGCTGAAACGGAACCCCAAGCGGTCCGAAATGCGCGATGTCCTGTCCGGAGAAAGGGTGTCCGCATTCGCGAAAGACGAAATGATGATCTTTTCCGTTTCTCTCGCTCCCCAAGCCGCCATGGCCGTTGTCGTTCAATCCCGGTAATTCCGTATGCGCGTTCTCGTGTGATTACCGAATATAACCGATCGCTTTGAGTTGCTCCACGATGGCCGGATCGAGCAAAGATGCGGAAGATGGAGTGGATGGGTTCGCGGCCCTTGCCTGCATCGAAGCGGTGCGATGTTCCGCGAGGAGGGCTTTCAGTTTTTCGGCGTCTTCCGGACGATCGGAAGCGATATTGCGCGTTTCACGCGCGTCCCCAGCAAGATCATACAGTTCCACTTGCCCCGTGCGCCTGTCGGCGATCAATTTCAGGGATCCCTGTAAAACGGCGCCCAAATCCGTATGGGCGGCCGGCCAACACCCTTTCGTGAGCGAGAAAGCGGGACGATCTTCGGTGCGCGAAAAGACATTGACGCCCTGCCAGCGGGGATTCGGTTTCAAGTGAAGCAACGCGGCTATCGTCGGCACAATGTCCACAGTCTCTACCGGCGTTACGATTGCCTTGGGAATCTGGCCCGGTCCGCTCAGGATCAACGGCACATCGAGTTCTTCGCGATATTCCGTCAGGCCATGGCCCAGCCGGCCATGTTCCCAGAAATGCTCGCCGTGATCCGATGTGACCACAACGACCGTATTCGGCTGCTTCACGCGAATGCCTTCCAACAGCCGCGCCAGTTCATCGTCCAGAAAACGAGATTCCCCGTCATACAGCGTCCGCACCGCGTTCTTGGCCGCGTCCGACAATTCCGTGAAAGCGCGATGATCCGAGTGGCCGGTTACATGATCGATATGATCCCAGAAGTAATCCATGAAATCCGTAACGATCTTCAATTCCTCCGGCGGCAGGGATGGCGGAAATCCAAAGATTTTACGATAGGCTTCCGGCGGATCGTAAGGGATATGAGGATCGAAGTAATGGACGTACAGGAAGAACGGCGCACCGGATTCATTCAATTGCCCCAGGGCATGATCCGTAACCTTGTCGGCCGTCACCGCTCCCAGTTCCTCGTACCGGTCGAAGCCTTCCGCAAATCCCAGCGACGCCGCGCAGTTCACGTTGGTCTGAACCGCCGAAGTCGAGTACCCCGCCTTTTTTAGGTATGTGGCCAGGGTTTCGCAGGATATCGGCAGGCGATCGTTCGGCCCCTCGTTTTCCGGATGCCGGGCGTCCGGGCCGAAATACACCTGGTGTGTATCCACGTACAACGAAGTCAGCATGGAAGCCATCGAAGGCCGCGTCCACGTACATGCCGTTGTCGCGTTCATGAACCGAACATTTTCGCGTCCGTACCGTGCCAGTTTCGGCATGACCGGCTCGCCGTTACGCACCGCGTCCAACCGGTCCGCCCGCAACGCATCCACCACGATCAGGACCACATTCGGCTGTGCAAGACCCGGAGACGACGCACGCGGTGCGCCTCCGCCGGTTTCCAGCCGCTTCCAATGCTCGACCGCGCCCATCGCCAGCATAGACGCCACGGCCGCGATTACAATGGCAATCAGATATTGCCGGTACATCCGTTCACTCCGATACTTCCCCATGCGCCGTTGCCGCTTTCCAAACAAGGCGATCGAGGACACAAAGGACACAAAAGGCAACCAAACATCTCTTTTTCGGCCAAGCCTGATTTCCTTGTGAGGCTTTCCTAATCGCCGACGGCCGAAACCGGGTTTGCCTGTCGTTGTAAATGCTTGTGAGAACATACCCGCTTCCCGTCATGAAAGCAAGCGGATTGTCGGACAGAAAAATTGACCGCTGGCCACCCCGCGGCCTTCCGCGATTGTGTTTATCCGATGCATGCAGTCCGTTTGACTGTCCTCAGGGATAAAAACCGCCGCCTACGACAAAAAGTTTTTTCCACCACGCGTTGGACGAAGAAGTTACCCATCCCCTCTTTTGTCGGCATCTGGACTCTTCGATGAGCCCGTTGCCTCAAGTAAAAATTTGCTCGAAATGAGATGAGTTCGTTTTTTGTTTTTTGTGATATAATATGGTTGAAGATGAAAAAAGGCTGCTGCAAGTGAAACGTATTCAATACATACTATTGTCTGCCTTGCTGGCCGCGCAACCGATTCTATTGGGGTTTGCGTGCACATGCAGGGTTTCCGCGTGTTGTGCCCAGACAGGCAGGGAACAATCACAAGCGGTTTCATGCTGCTGTTCGGACAGCCCGGAAAATACGGAAGAAGCCTGTTGCGGCACGCCGGCCTCGCGGTTGTATGCCGCGGCTTCATGCGGTTCGAAATCCGAACGGTCCGAAACGCGAAATTGCCCTTGTTCGGGCGGTTTACCTTTATGGCCGCCGACCTTGATGACCCCTCCCGCTTCCCCTGAAGCAGGCCTGATCGCCGGTGTAAGCGTCCCTATGGACATCGCACCGCCGGCGGGCGATGAGATTCTTCCAAGATCCGTCGCCGTCATGCCTGTCTCGAAAAAACCCACTTTTTTACTTCACTGCGCCCTCCTGTGTTGATAGGCCGCGAAGTGCCCCATTCGTCAAGTCTACTTCAACAACAAGGAAGGCCCGTGTTGTCATTTGGATGATCCGTGCGGATCGCGATGGAACAACACGGTGCAACAAACCAAAGGATGATGAAAATGAGGATCAAGAGTCTCGTTGTAGTTTCGGCGGTTTTGCTGGCATTGGGATTGGCCTGGTCCGGCATGGGGACGGCATGGGCCGCGGACGCGGCATGCACAAAATGCAAATGCGGCGAAGCCTGTAAGTGTGGAGCCGATTGCCAGTGCGCCGAGGGCGCGTGCAAGTGCCCCAAGGCCTGCAAAAAAGCAGCCTGCCCGTGCGGCGAAGCCTGCAAGTGCGGAGCCGATTGCCAGTGCGCCGAGGGCGCGTGCAAGTGCCCCAAGGCCTGCAAAAAAGCAGCCTGCCCGTGCGGCGAAGCCTGCAAGTGCGGAGCCGATTGCCAGTGCGCCGAGGGCGCGTGCAAGTGCCCCAAGGCTAAATCGGGCGCGGCATGCAATCCGCAAAAAGGCGACGGATGCTGTGTAAAAAAAGCGGCATAACGTAGCCGTATAAGACAACAAAGAGGGGATCGGATGGATAGTCCGATCCCCTCTGCCGTCTTTCCGGTTATTTTATCCTGAATTCGGCAGTTGAACGCGGCTCTTTCGACCAAACCATGGACGAGATGGACATTGTGGACCCAGTGGACTTCACCCGCAAGGGGATTGATTTTCTTGTCCATTTCGTCCACAAGGTACAAGACGTCCACGGCTTGCGCATGGACTCGGGTTTCGATAACCGAATCTGAATTTATGAAAGCGATATCGTCGCGCTTCGATCCTGCGGCATGCCGGCGGTGTATTCGTGGCCGGGGATGAGCGATCGGTTCGCAAAACTCGTGTCGCTGAGGGGGCAGGTGTGAATTTCGACACGGTTGCCATACACCTGAACGTCGCGGTATTCACAGGGAAATTCGGGCATCGATCCCGTGACGACATGCGAAAGTCCGCCGTGGGACTCGACGATGTGCATATGCACATGGCCGCTGAAAACGGCCTTGGCCTGCGGATGGCGGCGGCAGATGTCCAACAGGATCTCGCCGTTGTCAAGGTGGCCGGCGTCACGTAGACCGGCGCGCCGCAACCGGCGGGGTATCTCTATCGCGGGATAATGCGTCGCGATGATCACCGGTTCCGCCGCATGCTCCGCCAGATCGTTTTCGAGCCACGCTAGTTCGTGCGGAGGTATCGCCCAGCGCGCACCGTGCATGGATATCCCGCCCGCGTCGTGCAGCGAAGCCTCCGCCACGGGACAAAGCGAATCGTCCCGCCATTTCCACCACGGATCCAATACGCAAAAATGCAGATTCTTGTGCGTGAACGAATACACGGTGTCGCCGCCGGGAAGACGGGCATGAAACGCGTCGAGAAACCATTCACGCATCCGTTCGCTCAGAAAATCGTGGTTGCCGCCCATCGGATAATAGGGAAATCCAAGCGAATCCAGCAGGTCACGTGCGGCAAACAGGGCGTCGCGCGATTGGTGGCTTGCGATGTCCCCCGTAACCAAAATGAAGTCGGGCTTGAGTTTGGCAAGGTCACGCCGCAGACAACGCATCACATCCGGCATCATCGTGCACAGAAAGCGATTGTTCCACTCCCCGTCCACCATGCTGCCCAAATGCGTGTCCGTCAGATGTACAAAACGCCACATCGTATCCATAAGGCGAAATCATCGTACCACAGCGACAGGTTCGCCGCAAATTGGACTCCACCAGCCGCTTCCCTGCGGAACCTTATCTTCTTCTTTTTGAACGGGCAAGACCTATTCCGGCCGTAATAGCCGCGAGAATTCCAAGTGCAACACCACCGGCGATCGGCAGGGCTTCACCGGTGACGGTGAGGGGGGCTTCCTGGGAGGTCAGGATGTCGCCGCCGGTCTTGGCGTCGCTCACGGTCACGCTGTAGACGCCCTCATTGGCCGGGGTCGCGTAGGTGATCGGATACTGGTTCGCGTTGGGCGCACCGGGCACGGCCGTGCCGTTCTTCTTCCACTGGTACGACAACGGCGCGAAACCGCCCGTCGTCTGCACGGTGAAGGTGAACGGTTCGCCCGCGTTCACGGTCCCGCCCACCGGTTCCTGCGTGATCGCCAAATGATCCGCCACTTCCAACGTCACGCGGTTCGTCTCGTGCGGCGTCCCTTCATACGTCACTTCGCACCAATAGGTCCCGTTGTTCGCGGCGGTCAGATTCGTCAGCGGCCATGTCTGGTTTGCCGGACCCAGTTGCTCGGCCTTGCTGCCGTCGTCCCATTTCCATTGGAACGTAAGCAGCCCCGGTCCGCACGCCGGCGTCACGCTGAACGTGTGGTTCGTCCCCGTGTAGCCCTTGTGCGGCTGCGGCTGCGACGCCCACCCGTTCCATTGCGTGGACAGCAATTGCACCTGCCGCTGCGTCACCTCGCCGCTCAGAATGCCCACACCCGCCAACTCGACCGCCGCGTAATCCGGCTTCGTGATCTGCACGCTGTACGTGGACTGGTCCAAGTCCTGGTAATACATCCCCGGCGCGTTGGATACCGCCGGCTCCGGCTGGCCCGCCACCTGCACCGTCACGCCCGTCATCGGACGCCCGCTGGAATCGTTCACCTTCACCAGCAGCGTGCCCGGCACGTCCGGATTCGTGTTCTGCACCGCGAACGTCCACACATCGCCGTCCGGCGACACCGCGCCGAATCCATCCACCGCGTACACGCGCCAGTGGTACGTGCGCGCGTCGAGTATCCCGTCGTCCGGACCCAGCACGATGTACGGCGATTCGAGATCTTCGCGGACGATCGCGCCCTCGTCGAAATTGCCGTCCTCGTCCACCTCGACCCGGTACGTCACGCCGTCCGGATCCGTCACGGAATTCCACATCAGCAGCACTGGTGTATGAACAACAGTTGCATCTTCCGGACGCACCAGTGCCGGTGCGGGCGGCGCCTCGTTATCGTCGGATTCGCGGTAGACGGTCGTCACGAGGTGCGTGCTTGTCATGCGTTTCTCCGTCAACGGGTCGGTTTCCTGCACGAAGTAGAACACCTTGTAGGTGCCCGCCGTGTTGAACGCCGTGCCGAAGACGTCCGCCGGCCAACGGAAGATCCCGTTCGGGATATCGCTCGATGTCTCGTCCGCGTCGTAGCGCGTCAACGCCACTCCTGCGCGCGGTCTTCTTCGGGTGTGCCTTCTTCGATGGGCGTGCTGCCCGCATACGCCGGGGATTTTACCTCGACCCACGCCGTGCAGTCCGTCGCCGGGCGCTTGTCGCAAAGCCCTTCGAGCGTCACCATCGGCGCGCCGATGGTGAGGGTCACGGTCGGCGTCACACCGGTCCAACTCGCCGAACCGGCCTCGTTCACGCCGTAGCCGAGCGTCAATACGTGGCCGACCGCGCCGTCCTGGCCCGGCAATGGCGACAGGCTGCCCGAAGTCGCCGCGCCGTCGCCGTTGTCGTCGTAGGCCGGACGTTGCGCCTCGGTCGCGCCGGAACCGTTGGTCGCGTTGGCCGTGTATTCCGCCATCTTGCCGCTGGCCGTCTCGAAGGCCACGCGCAGCGTCTTGCCGCCCAGTAGTTCGCGGAACAGTTCCGTCGTGAACGCCTCGCCGTCCCGGCGGCTGTCCGCCGGGTCCATCACGCCGCGATGGGAGACCTGCTCGGTCACGGTGCTGGTCACGACCACACGGCCCGCGCCGGAGACGACCGGGATGAAACTGCCCGAATGGCAGCCGCCGTACACGAACACACGCTTCTCGTCCGCGGCGGGATAACCGACAAGCGAGGATTCCAACGTATCCAGCCAACCGTCGAGGTCCGAGGGCGAGATGTACCACGTCGAATCGAACGCGCCGGAATACACGTAGAACTTGTTCACGCTGCCGTGGTCCACGAACACGATATACAGCGGCGCGGCGGCGGCGCGGAGTTTATTCCGCGCCCACGTGACGACGGCGTCGTTCACTTCCGCCTTCGTGGGCGTCGTGTCCGACACGACGATGTCCGTCGTGGGCGTCGTCGGCGCGCCGCGGAAGTAGTAGATGTCTTCCGTCGCGATCCCGCGCGCGCGTAGGACGCGGTACACCCCGTCCGTCGTCTTGGCATGCTCGGCCTGTCCTTCGCCCAGCGCGTTGTACTTGCCCTGGACGATGATCGCGTACCCCGCGCGATCCTTGAGCGTCAGCCGGACGCTTTCCGGCAGGTCGTAGCCCGTGGACGCCGCCGGACGGAAATCGTTGTCTCCGGCGAAGTCCGCGCGGAACTGCCACGTGCCCGGCATATCGAAATTCCAGTTGGCCCCCACGAAATCCGAAGGCAGGAAGATGGCTTTGCCCGTTGAATCAGTGGTCTTCGTCAATGGCGTCAGCGACGTACCGTTTGGTTTCTTCGTATACAGCTTGACCGTGCGATTCGCCACAAGGCTGCTCAGTTCCGACGGGAATCCGGTCGTGAATGTGACGGTCGCACGCAAGTCCGCATAGTTCACGGGTGCAGACGACGCGTTGAGTGTCAATGATACCGATGGTTGCGCCTTGGCCACCGTGATGTTCGCCGCAGGACTGGTGGCGGTCATATATGTCGCATCGCCGGGCCAGTTGGAGGTCAAGGCCCATGCCGTACGTCCTTCGGACGCTTCAGTCGGATAGAAGGTCTTTGTGTACTGGCCGTTTGTGAAGAATGTTCCTTCGGGAAAGAGGTCCGATTCCGTGCCGGAGGGCGAGATGCTGTGGAAGGCCACGGTTCCGGAACCGGTCGGTGTCGGACTGATCTGCCCGGATACCGTCACGCTCTGGCCCAGCGTAATGCTCGAAGGCTCGTTCACGCCGAGCGAGATACTCGACGGCGTCGTGCCGCCCAGGACGATGGTGCAATGTGCCGACTCCACGGGCGCGCCGGACAAATCCGTGTCGCTTGGCGTGACGACGCAATACCACTCGTCGCCAACCTGCGTGTCCGTGTTCGAGACTTGGCTTTGCGTCACTGCGCTGAAGCCGTCGTGGCGGAACAGGCTGAACGATCCCGCCGGCGGTTTCCGGTACCAGTCATACGAATACACCACGGCATCGCCGTCCGGATCCACGCTCGGCGTCGAGACTTGGCACACCAGATTCGCCATATCGCCCTGTAGCGTTGGAAACGAGAGGGTCAATGCTCCCGGGGCGGCATTGTCCAGCGTGCTCAACGTCGTCCCCGGTCCGGGAGAAGTATCTATGTCCTCGCCGTTGCGGGCGATCGTTGTGAATGTATAAGCGGTAGCCCTAGCGAGGCCCGTTACACGTTTGATGTCCCATGATGCCGCTTGACGATAGACCGCGGAGGGTCCAACGCTTCCATCCGCCTGTACCCAGACATGCCCGGCGACTGGCGGCGAGATCAGAATGGCATAGCGTGTTGCCGCTGGATTGCCGTCGCCGGCACCGATGGATACATCGATTGCATGAACAGCGGCCAAGTGCAGCAATGGACGCGTTGCAACCGGATCGAAAGGAGTATTAGCCAATGTGTACTTCACTGCCTGGACCGGCGCTGTCTCAACCCCGTCTCCATTGCGTGATTTTCCTTCGAAGAGGTATTGCGTATCCGGCGTCAATCCCGTCGAAGACCATCGCGTATTGCTCTGTTGCCAACCGGAACTCGTACCCGTTGAAGTGTTCGCAAAATACAAACCTGAAGATCCAGAGGATAGATTGCTCGGTGTATTGGCAGATGAGACACTAATAGAATTAGTTGCGGTATCTGAAAAGACAAGATAAGCGACACCCTCGACGAATGTATAGACATTCAGATTTGGAGTCCTTGCGCTTTCGCTAAAGGAATCGACAGCAGAGACTTGGAATGCGTACCGAGTGTTTTCAGGCAAGTCGGTTTGGTTCCAGATTGTTGTATTCGGCGGGGTCGTTGTTTGCACCGAAGCTGGAGGGCCTGATCCGATGTCACCGTACACTCTGAATCCCGTCTCGTCATCCGAGTTATCCTGCCAACCCCAGGTAATATTGTGCATGTCAACGGATAACACCTCGGGATTGCTTGGCGACTGCAGGAACTCGACGACTGCTGAAACAAAACCATCCGTGCCGCCGCCATAGGTCGTCTGCCAGCCTCCGCTCATCCAGCCGGCAGACTGTGTGTTCCCGGCCACATAGGCATTCCCCCTTGAATCCACGGCAATACCATAAGCATAGTCTCCGGCGCTTCCCCCCATGTAGGAAGACCACAATGCAGTACCGGCGGTGTCGAACTTCATCACAACCGCATCCGAACCACCGGCAAGTGTTGTCTGCCAGCCTCCGCTAACCCAACCGGCGCTCGCTGAATAGCCAGCCACGTAAGCATTGGCGCTGGAATCAAGCGCAATGGCGAACCCCTCATCCCAGTCACCGCCGCCCAACGTCTTCGACCACACTTGCGCGCCGTTTGTGTCTATCTTTCTCACAAAAATGTTTGTGGATGTTTGTCCCGTCAGATAGGAATTTCCGTTCCAGTCCGCTGCAATTCCCCAGCCGAAATCATTGCCCAGACCACCAACAAACGTTGACCAGAGATGCGCTCCTTCACTGTTCAGTTTCACGTCAAAGGCATCGCCCATGGCACCGCCGTTGTAACTGGTGTCATAGCCGCCGCTCACCCAACCTGAAGAGTTGGTGTTTCCGGTTACATATACATTTCCCTGAAGATCAACTGCGATGGCGTCGCCCCGGTCTGCCTCGCTTCCTCCGAAGTATGTGGCCCACAAGAGTTCGCCCCCGACGTCAGCTTGACGATATAGATATCCTGACCGCCGTTGTGCGTGGTGTCCCAGCCACCGCTAACCCATCCCGGCGAGGAACTACCCCCTGTTGCGCATACGTTTGCATCGGAATCGACTACTACGCCGAATCCTTGATCCGACGCCGATCCACCGAGGTAAGTGGACCATCGGTGAGATCCGTCAGTGGATAGCGCGACAATGAATCCATCCCATCCTCCGTTGTGGCTCGTATCCCAGCCCGCGCTGATCCATCCAGTCGAATTAGTGTAGCCCGTCACATAAATGTTCCCGCTGAAATCCGCAGCAATTCCGTAGCCTCTGTCTTCTCCCGATCCTCCAAGATATGTGGACCATACATGCGCACCCGTCATGCTTAGTTTGACTATGAAAGCGTCATAGTTGCCCCCGAGATAGGTTGTGTTTATCCCTCCGCTAACCCATCCTGTCGAGACGGTATAGCCCGTTACGTAGACATTCCGACTCGAGTCAACTGCGATGCCCTCCCCGTAGTCGGCGGCAGCACCGCCGAGAAATGAACCCCAGGCAACATATGGATCGATCAGGAGAGGCAATCCTCGATCATATTTCCCGGAAAGCTGGAATCCACAAGTGAAATCATCAATCGGTGTGAACTCACCCGCGACCGGTTTCTTCTCGCCGTTGACTTCCTGGTAGATGTACGGCGCGCCGTCGGTGAGGGGTTGCCAGCCGTCTTTGATTTGAATTTCGAGGGTGCCGTTGGGTTTCACGGACAGGCCTTCGATGCCTTCGTAACGCAGGCGGATGGCGCGGTAGTCCGCGCCGGGCGCGACATGGAAGTTGTATTTGAGGCCGGTCATCTGGCCGGAGAGTTCGAGGGAGATGCCGGGATAGAGGTTCTCGTACCAGACGGTCTCGAAGGAGCCGACGCCTTCGCGGTGGGTGGACGGGTCGCCTTTGAGGTAGTTGAAGGTGCGTTCGGATTTGCCGCGTCCGACGGGCGTGACGTTGGCCGCGCCGTCGAAAACGAGGCGGAATTCGTGCATGGAGCCGGGGTTCGGGTTTCGGGTTTCGGGGTTAGGGGGAATTGCGGATTCGGACGGCGAGGACGCCGTCCCTCCCGTTTGGGGCGTTGACCTCGTGCTGGATTCGGACGGCGGGGACGCCGTCCCTCCCGTTTGGGGAGGGCGCGCGTCCTCGCGCGCCGGGTTCATTGCGGACCGCGGATTGTTGGGGTGTTGTGAGGGTTCCCGCTTGAACAATTGGAATCTTGGTCCCTTGTCGGTGAGGCCGACATTCATGCCGCGACTGTCGAGGGCGAATTTGATGTCCGTATCGGCCCATTGGCCTTGGTTCTCGATGAAGACGGACGGCCCGGCCATCATCTGCTGGACGGCCGCCTGCGCCTGAGGCGATTGCGGACTTGCCGATTGCGGATTGGACGACGACAGGCTGAAGCCCGTACTACAAACGGGTTCCGCGAAGGTTGCGTTTGCCAGAAATGCAAACAGGATTGCCGCCCAGATGATGCCCTTGGTCCTCATGGCCATACCCTTACCCCGTTCGTTACTTCGTTGTACATTCAACGTGGGGCAGACTGTCCAGTCTGCCATTCCCGAAGCCAACGACATGGCCGACAAAGGCAGACTAGACAGTCTGCCCCACGCTTGCGTCTCGACAGTCTATCCCACGTTCTTCTGGTTCAATTCGTACAAAGGCCCTTCGGCCCCTTGGCCACCGCCGAACGGCCGTTTATAGCCCAAACGTTCTCGAGGGAAGGCGGCTGCTGGATTCCCCGCCGCTTTCCACCCGAACCAATTCTACTTCAGACTGCCGGGGTTGTCAAGGCTCAAGGGACAAGGGACAAGGCTCAAGGGACAAGGGACAAGGCTCAAGGGACAAGGGACAAGGCTCAAGGGACAAGGCTCAAGAAGGCTGAAGGCCAAAGCCAACTGCTGAAGAAAAAAGGATTCAATTATCGCTCTTGGTTTATTATCCTAAAATCGGCAGTTGAACGCGGCTCTTTCGACCAAACCATGGACGAGATGGACATTGTGGACCCAGTGGACTTCACCCGCAAGGGGATTGATTTTCTTGTCCATTTCATCCACAAGGTCCACGACATCCAGAGGATAGCACGTAGAATCCGATCTTGACTGCCGAATCCAGGGTAAAATCTTCGATCCTGCTGCTGAATCATTCGCTATTCGCCATGTAGTTCGGCAGCGGCGGCAGGAGCGGCATTGGCGTAAACCGCGTCGTCCAGTTGATCTTTTCCGATTTTCTTGCCGGATCGTTTGACGTATTCGTCCGATCCAAGCCAATCTTGGACGGCCTGCGCGACCCGCGGCCCGTCTTCGGCGCGGCATAGCGCAAGAACGGTCCCGGCCATGCCGGCGCCCGTCAACGAAGCGCCCAAGGCGCCGGCGGCAAGTGCCGTATCAACGAGTCCATCGAGAACCGGCGCGCTCGCGCCGTAGGCGCCGGGCAATTGTTCGATGGGCATTCGTTGGGACGCCATTTCGGCCAGTGTCCCGTCGGAGGCGTCGAACCGGTATGGCCGGCCGGTCACATCGAGGATCCGGTCGCCGTCGTGTCCAATGGACATCAGTTGTCCGGCGCGAGGCCAGTCGCCTTCCGATAACAGGTCCATGAAACGCCTCGCCCGTTCGGATTCCGCGATACCAAAAAGCAGCGGACCACGCAGATGCACTCTGTCAGGCCTTTGATCTTCGGGCACGGTTCCGAAGTATTGTTGGTAGGCGCCGTCGAGTCCCGGCAATACATAGCGCGCGCGCAAATCGGCCAGCGAAAGGACATCCGGTATGGCGCACAAGATGTTCGGCAGATCCGGGATGCGTTCTTGTGTGACGCGCGACAGGCGGTCCGTTTCGGCGACGAAAGGTTCGGGGAATCCCTGCCGCCGCATCTCCTGCCGCAGGATTTCCATCGCCAGCGAATAGGCGAAACGATTGCGCGTGTAGGCCACGAGCGCCGCGCCGCTCAGACTGCGTTCGGTGTATGAATTGATGACAAGGATGCGCAACGCTTCCGGAAACGCCATGCGGCGGAGACTCGACAGGTTCAGATCCGGCGCGAACAGGGCCAAATTGGCCATTTCGCCTTGTCCCCCCAAGACGATTGCGGCCTGATCGCTCAAGCCGCACCGGGACCCCGTGTACCATTCCGCGTCGCGCGCCGCAAGAATCAATTCGAGCGGATCCAGTTTTTTCCCGTTCAGCGCGAGCACGGCATGGCACACCGCCACGCAGAGGGCCGCGGACGAACTCAAGGAAGCGCCTTGAGGCAAATCGCTGCCGATTACGGCATTCATTCCGCGCAACGGCGCCTCCGGGAAGCGATGTTGGATTCCGAGCAGCGCCCCGTAAAGATAATGCGACCAATGGCCGCGATGTGCTTCGATCGATCCACGCACGGCGGACGACAAGATAAATTCCGTCCAGGATCGGCGGAACGATTCGCATGCGCGCGTTTCGCCAGTCCGGATAAAAGTCTCCTCAAAACGCGGATCGGTGTTGGTAAAAATGGAATCCGTATCTTCGCGCGCCTGAACGGCGGCCATCACTTCGCGCTGGTGCGTCATCAGATTGAGGTAGCCGCCGTGGGTGTCCACATGCATGCCGCGTAAATTGATACGGCCCGGCGCGCGAAACACCCGTACGGGCCCGTCGCCGAAGCGTTCCCGGAATCGTTCCAGAACCCCCCGCAACAAACGCAACCGCGCCGCGATGACGGTTTCGTCCGAACCGTAGACCGCGCGCAGGGAACGGTTGAATTCGACGGGGGGATGATCCAGCCGCTCAAGCCATGAGGAAAGGTTCATAATCAATATCTCGCCTGTGATGGAAAGACTTGAAACAGCGGCCGGATGAATCCGTAGAACAGATTCTCCGACAACACATAGATGGAATATCCGACAAGATAAGCGGCGATTACGTCCACGGTGTAATGGTTGTGCGAGAGGAGGACGCATATCGCCATGGTGATCGAACCGCCGAGCATGAGCAGTTTCAGGCCTTTCGTCTCGAAAAAGAGGAAGAACAGGAATGGAATGCAGGTATGCCCGGAAAAGATGAACTCGTTTTTGAAGGTATAGGTTCCCATCAGACGCGAAAACAGGTAGTCGAGTTTGCCCATGTCAATCATTTCGACCGGCGGGCCAATGGGGGAAAGAAACACGAACGCCGTGCGGATGAACAGGAATACGCTAAGCATGAACAGCAGGAAGGGAATCCGGCGCGGGTAGAAGGCGATGGCCGCGCCCGCCGCGTAGAGGTGCAGCGCGAACCAGCCCCACGACAGGACAGGCAGCACGTTTACCGCCGGAATGCGCCGGAGAAGCCAGTCGCTGCCCGTCGGCAACGGGCGCTGGTCCGCATACCAGCCCAGTTGAGTGTAGGAGAAATACGAAAGCACGAACAAAGCCAGCACGCCGGAAAGCGTGATGATCCACCACCGGTAATGGACGCCGTGCCATTCGTCGCGGATCTGGTGGATTTCGGCGAGCGTGCCGTTGAGCAGACGCCGGCGAAGCCGTTTGATCTCGTCGGGGGATCGCTGTCCGATTTTGAATTTGCGGCGTTTGCTCATGAATTTCGTGTAGGGTCCTTTGCGTTCATGCCGAATGCCGAAGGGCCTTCATCCCCTCAAACCATAAAATACTGGCGGCGCCGGCCGCAAGCGCGAAAACGACGTCCACGAGGTGCATCGGCGTAAAGTGAAACAGTTCGCGGAGAAATGGAACATACAGAACCAAGCCCAGCAACAGCGGCGCACCGGCGATGACCCACCACAAGGCGTTGTTGCGCACCCTGAACATGGAGAACAGGGTGCGGGACCATGATCGGTTGGCCAAAATCAAACCAAGATTGCCCACGATAAGCGTCGCAAATGTCAGGGTCCGGGCGTCTTCGGCGCTGTGGCCGCGATACAGGGCGGCGGCGAAAACCGCCAGTACGATGACAAGCACGCTGATTCCCTGCATAAGTCCCAACACAACGCTGGCGCGTCCGAACAGGAGCGCGGATGGGTTGCGCGGCGGACGCCGCATGACGTCCTCCTCTTCCGGTTCCGCCTCGAAAACAATGGAACACGCCGGATCAATAATCAGTTCGAGAAAGACGATATGGACGGGAAACAACACCAGCGGCCATTTGAAGAGAACGGGTATGAGCGAAAGCCCCGCGATGGGCACATGCACCGCCAGGATGTAAACCATCGCCTTGCGCAAATTGTCAAAGATCCGGCGGCCCAGCCGCACCGCCTGCACGATGGAAGAAAAATCGTCGTCAAGCAGGACCAATCCCGCCGCTTCGCGGGCGACGTCCGTGCCGCGTCCGCCCATGGCGATGCCGATATCCGCCGATTTTAACGCCGGGGCGTCATTGACGCCGTCACCTGTCATCGCGACGATTTCACCGTTGGCCTTGAGCGCATTGACAAGCCGTAATTTCTGTTCGGGCACGACCCGCGCAAACAGGCTGGCGGTCCGAATGCGTTCACGCAGGACCGCATCGTCCATTTTGTCCAATTCCGGCCCGGTGATACATTCATCGGCGGGTTGAAGGGCGATTTGCTGCGCGATGCACCGGGCGGTTTCCGGATAATCGCCCGTGATCATGATCACGCGAATCCCCGCTGAATGGCATTCCCTGACCGCGTCGGGCACGGCGGGACGGATCGGGTCCTCGAAACCAATCAGGCCGAGATACTCGAACTCGAAATCGTGCTGCTCGCCCGGCATGGTCTTTCGCCGGAAATGCGCCTTGGCCACGCCCAGCACGCGCATGCCGTCGCGCGCCAGTTTTTCGACGTCGGCCGCCATGGCGGCCTGTTGCCGTTTATCGAAATGGCACAGGTCGGCGATGGCTTCCGGCGCGCCTTTGGCTGCGGTCACATACTCGTCGCTGTCCGGCGAATGCCACACGTGCGACATCGCCAGCAGTTGCCGCGAGAGGGGGTATTCTTGTTCGAGCGACCAGTTGCGATGCAGGTGTTCCGTGTCGTGAAGGTATCGCTCGCCCAACTGCTGAAAGGCCTTTTCCATCGGATCGAACGGATCGATCGGACACGCCAGAATGCTGTATTCGACGATCTCGTGTAAGGCTTCCGGCAGCGGTTCCTTGGAGGAATAATCCACGGAATAGTCGTGGCCATTGGCCATAATCCGCCTCACCGTCATGCGATTCTGCGTCAGCGTGCCGGTCTTGTCCACACAGAGCACCGTCGCGGCGCCGAGCGTTTCGACCGCCGGCACGCGCCGTGTCAGCACATTGTTTTTTGAAATCCGCCATGCCCCCAGGGCGAGGAAGATGGTCAATACGACCGGAAATTCCTCCGGCATCAACGCCATGGCCAGCGTGATGCCGGCGAGAAAGCCTTGAAGCCAGTCTTCTCGCGTCAATCCATACACCACAACAACGGCCATGCACAACGATACGGCAATAAGGGCCACATTGCGCACCAGGCGCGATATTTCGAGGGATAGGCGGGTTTTTTCGACCGTTACCGATTGCAGCGCTTTGCCAATCTTGCCCAGTTCCGTCCGCAGGCCGGTTGCATGGACTTCGGCAAGGCCCTTGCCCTGCACGACCAAAGTCCCGGAATACACGGCGGCCTGATCTTCACCGCCCGGACGGTTCGCCCCGGCGGATTCCCGTTTCTCGGCCTCACGCCAAGGCGCTTTGCGAACAGGCGCCGATTCGCCAGTCAACAAAGACTCGTCCAACGACATGTAACTGCATGAAAGCACAATGGCATCAGCGGGCACGCGATCGCCTTCGGACAAAACGAGAATGTCTCCCCGTACCACGTCGCGCCCGGCAATGCGTTTCTCCACGCCGTCGCGGACGACCAGCGCGCGGGGACTGGACAAGTCGCGCAAGGCCTCAAGGGCCCGTTCCGTCTTGCGTTCCTGGTAGAACGTAATGCCCATGATGACGAATACAAACCCCAACAGCATCATCGCTTCCCGAATATCGCCCAAGGCCAGATAAATCGCGCCGCATGCGACCAGCAGCAGAAACATCGGCTCACGGATCACTTCGAATGCGATCTGAACGAGTCCCCGTGGCTTTGAGGAAGGAATTTCGTTGGGGCCTTCCTGGAGCAGACGCTGGCGGGCTTCCGCTTCGGACAATCCGCGCGGCAGGAAATCTGTTTGTGACGGTTTCACGGCATCCCCGGAATGAGTAGGGCCGCGGATACGGGATAATGATCCGAAGGATAGCGCCCATCCTTGTTAAACGTGACGGTTTCGTACCGTTGCACGGCGCCGGCGTTGCGAACGAGAATCCAGTCTATGCGCTGCTGTTTCACGTCAGGCGGCGCTTTGAATCCGCCGAACGTCACATCGGGACCGAGACGTTCCCCGGCCAGCAGGCATGCGTCCTGAAATCCGCCTTCAACGAGGATTTTCCAAGCGTCGGACGTTTCCGCGCAAGCGTTGAAATCGCCCGTGAGAACGACAGGCATTTCCGCCGGCAATGCCCGTAGCCGCTGGACGATCAGCCGGGCCGATTGAACGCGGGCCTCTTCGCTTCGGTGATCGAAATGTGTGTTGAACACATGGAAAACCGCCCCGGTCGTATTGTGCCGGAAGCGCGCCCACGTGACCATTCGCGTGCAACTCGTGTTCCATGATCGCGAACCATGTATTTCGGGCGTTTCGGAAAGCCAGAAATGGCCCGATTCCTCGGCTCTCAGCGCGTCTTTTCGATAGAACAGCGCGCTCATCTCGCCCTGGCCGTCCTTTTCGCGCCCCACGCCGATCCAAGCATACTCCGGCATGGCCTCCGCGAGGTATTGCGCCTGGAATTCAAGGCATTCCTGCGTGCCCATGACATCCGGATTCATCTTCCGGATGGTCTCGACCATCAATTCCCGGCGTTTCGGCCAGGCGTTTTCGCCGTCCAGGGCCGTGCCGTATCGCAGGTTGAACGACACCACCGCGAGCGGCATCGTCATACCCCCTATTCCACATACCAGACATCCAATAATCAGATTCACGGGGAGCCTCCTTTATCGTACCGATTGAGCGCCGTCGTTATTGTCACCGATCCGCGAAAAAGCGGAAAAGACGCAATCGAATCCTCGATTGCGACACGATAATAATCACGAATATGGCCACGTAACCCCTTCACGGGATATTCCTCAAATCCGTTATTATACGGGCGGTTTGACGTCTTCATCCACCGGGCCGGGTCGCACGACAACGGGCGCCGTTGCAATACGGGGCCGGATGGCCAGCCAGTCCACGCCCTGGAATTCCGGATCGGGGATGGCCCGCACTTCCTCGTCGCCGAGATAGGGGCACATGGCATCCACCCACGCGATGAGCCGTTGCCGGCTCGTCTCATCCACGACGACGCCATGGTGTTTCCCGCTGGACACCATTTCGATCAGCGGGCTCCTGTACGAAAGGCTCGTCATAGGTTTCGGCGTCGTATAGGCCTTCGGGTCACGCTGATCGAACGCTTCGACCATGAGCACCCCGGCAATGCCGAAGCCCGGCGCGGGTTTTTCCGGCGGCGTATACGGCGCGCCCCACGTCGGACGTCCGATCAGCGTCATGTACGGTTCGGAAAATACAGGCGGACTGGGCCGTTCGGTCATGTCGAAAGACTTGCGGCCTTCACCGTCTCCCTCGTGGCAGCGCGCGCAATATCGGTCCAACACGGGCCGGACATAGCGCGCATAACTGACGGTGGTGTCCAGCCACGGCGGCGGGGTAATCGCTTTCGGCGGCGCGCTGCCCGCGATGGATTTTTCTCCGAGACCCGGCGCGCGGCTGTGCGATTCATGGCAACCCAGACACCCCCGGCTCTCACCGGGCATCACACCGACGAAGCTGCGCATCGTCTGTAAGGCCCGAAAATGCCCGTCCAACAGTTGAAAATGCAAAGCCTGCCCCGATGGAGCCGTAAACGAAACGGATCCGTCGCTTTCGACGGGAACGGTGCCGATGAGGCGTTTTACGCCTTCGGACTGCACGGCGGATACCACGGGACCGGTCGAAATGTACGGGCGCTTATACCAGTAGGTGTACGTCTTGGCGTCTATCTGCCAGATGCGGAGATACCGCGCCTTGCCGCGCAGTTCGTCCGGAGCATTTTTGTAGACATCGTTGCTGAACAATATGCCGGGCGCGGGGCGATCTCGATTCTCGCGAGACGGCCATGCCACGCGGTCCACGATCTCATGCGGTTTCACGCGCGGTTTGAGCGGCATCGCATGGAACACATTATGGACGCCCTCAAAGATCAATTCACGGTTGCCGTCCACGTCCATCAGATAGAGCCGGAATTTTCCGTCGCGTTGCGCCGATACGAGAAAGTCGCGCTCACTCAAGGGATAAGGCGAATAGTACGCCGGATACTTCCCCGAAACATGGTAATTCGGCGACTCGACGGGATCGACGGGACCATTGTAGCACTCGGGCCATTCGACATCGGCGGTAACTTTGGTCAAACCGTTGGGAAAATTGAGGCCCTTATCGGGATCGATGATGCCCACGGATCCCGCGAACCAGTCGTGATGGGCGCTTCCGGTGAACATCACGCGCCGGCTCCCCGGAATGTTCCGAGCGTCCTTCATGACGTCCGGCCAGACGCTCTGGTTGCCCCAGAATGTGGCCACCTGTGTGCCGTCGGGATGGGTGGTCCACAACTTCTGCGCGCGCCACAGGGGCTTGTCCGTGTATTCCCAGCGGGTGTAAATGACGCGCCCATCGTCCATGACCGAAGGCAGATAGTCGGGTTCGTTGCTGTACGAAATCAGATAGAGGTTCCCGCCGTCCGCGTCGGCCCGCGCCAATTGGAACGAATTGGTGGGCGGCATACACCGGACATAGTTATGTCCGCGCGTCGTCGCAAACATAATATGGCCGTCCGGCAGATAGATGGGATCCACGTCGTCGTAGATGCCGTCGGTCAATTGTACGAGGCCGGATCCGTCGCAGTTGATTTCATACAAATGAAAGGTCTTTTCGTTATGCGGCTTGAAACAGAACAGGACTTTGTTGCCATCGAAAGACACATCGGGCCGCCAGAAGGAACCATGCAGCGGCGGCTGGGGCATCAGTTGCGTGACGTGCCCCGCCGGATGCAGTCCATCGAGGATCAGCAGCCGTGCGCCGGGCACAGCCATATAACCGAGGCGGTGGCGCGTTTCGTGCTGCCATTCGGATCCCTGCGGATAGGGCATATCCACCAGAATCAGCCGCGAAAAATCGATCACGGGATTCTTGAACATGATTTCACGCTTCACCGCCCGCACGGCCAGGTATAAATCGCATAGTTCCGCGGCGGTTTTCCCCGGAATCTTTTCCTCCAGCACATCCAATCGGGCCAATGGTTCGGAGACGTCCGCTTGGATACGCGCAGCCATTTCACGCGCCCAGCGGATTTCATCGCGAGTGCGTTCCGGGGTAGGATTTTGATCGGCTTGGTGCATCCAGTCGCGTTCGATCGCGTTCCGGGCCTCGTCTTCGGTCAAGTTTCGCGTTTCGGGCGTTTCGGGTTTTACATAGGGCGCAACAGGCTCGTAAACGCGGGGACGAAACACGATTCGGCGTCCGGCTTCGAGTATCAGGTCAAACCACTCCGGGGAACTTTGAGCCGACTCGCCCTGTGCCGTCAAGCGTTCAAATCGCTCGCGGATGCGTTCCGCCTCGTCCCATTTCGCGTGATTGTCCGGCGACTGCTTTTGCTTTTGATATTCCGTCAACGGTTTGTATTCGAGCATGAGTTCGATAAGCCGCCGTGCCTGCGCCTCGTTGGCTGAGTCGTCTTGGGACAAAAGCGCGCCGGCGGTTGTGCCGGTCCAATCGAAAAAAGCGGCGCACTCGTCCGGAAATGCGGCCTGCAATTTCGACACCAACGCATCCATCAAGTCCGCATCTGCCGCGGAACCGCGCATGCGGAGGTTCTTGCGGGTGTTGGCCACCGTTTCGGAAAAGGACGGCGCCTGCACATAGAGTTGGCCGGCGGCAATATCCAGCCGTTTGGCGTTTTCCGCGATGGACGCCAGCCCTTGCCGGAAAAGGCCCATGATTTCATCCGTTCCCAAGGCAATGTCAAAGATGCGCAATTCATCCAGCCCACCCTGAAAATGCTCGTTTGTTCCAGCCATTGAACCAATGAACGCCGCCATGCCGGGCGACAGGGCGATCGATCCCGGCCGTTCAAGAGCGCCGATTTCCTTGCCGTCGAGTAAGACGCGCATGGTGCGCCCGTCGAAGGTTCCAGCGCAGTGATGCCATGTGCCGTCGAGGATCTGTTTCGGATCGATCCGCGCGTCGCATTCCACATACCCGTTTATATGGAGACCCAGCGAAAGAATATTGCCGCTTTCCTGAAACGAAAACAGGACACGGTTGTCACTTTCCTGCCGAAAGATTTCGCGGTATCCACCCAGTTCCGAGGGGCGCACCCATGCCATGAGGGTGATGGCGGGCAGCCGGGATCGATCAAAACCGCCCATCTGTATCGCATGATTCCCACGCAAATCCAATGCGCGACCCTGTACGCCCCCTCGGCGCGCGATCGTCCGATCGGCCTTGGCTGTCCAGACGGAATCGCCTGGTGCGCCGTAAAACAGGAGTGCTTCCGCCGGCTCCTCGAACGCCCAAAGCGCCATCGGCGCTTTTCCGGAGACCCTTTCATCCGCATACCCTGTTTCGACGATCATCGCCGTAAGAATAAACGCGCAAACCCGGATCAAGATTTCGATGTTAACTTTCATGGCCACCATCCACCGTTCATCATACTTTGATTGCTGTGCCGCCTCAACACGCCACGCGCCGGGCATCCCAGCAGGAATGAAAAACGGGATTTTCCCGGCCATACAGTCCAAATCGCCCATGACATCAGCCCGGCGCTTTCCGATTCTGCGGCCGCCAGCCCGGACCGGGGCGTCCCCGGCCCGCCGAGTTTATAGTCCGCCCCCGAATAACCTATATTGTGCGGTACACACGGATCTTTTCGACATGGAACATAAATTCCGGCGATATACAGGCTCTCTCTTGGCGATTATTGTGCTAGGCGGGCTGGCGCTGCGCCTTTACGACATTCGCGCCGAATCCGTTTGGTGGGATGAATACACGAGCCTGAAATATCTCGATGCGCCCAGTCTGTCCGCATTCCTGCGCATCAACCATACACTCGACCCGGCGACTATGCCCGTTTACGATGCATTCGAATACCTCTGGGGGCGTCTGATAAGTCCTTCACCAATCGGACTGCGTTTGGCGTCGGTGGTTTTCGGCACGGCAACGATTGGGGTCATGTACGCGACCGGAGCGCTGGTCTTTGGACCGGTTGCGGGACTGACCGCGGCGATTTGTGTGGCGCTGTCGCCGATTCACCGCCATTTTTCCCAAGAAATTCACATGTATGGCCCCATGACGCTCTTGGCCGCCATGTCGCTCTATACATTGCTGCGAATCTTGCGAGGCGGCGGCCGGTGGTGGTGGGCCGCACACATCGTTGTAAACATCTTGCTGATGTGGAGCCACACCTTCGGACTGCTGGCGCCGTTTGTCGAAGGTGTTTACCTGCTGCTGTGCCGCTGGATACCATTCAATCCCCTGAGGCAACCCAGCCGTAATGTCTCCATCAAGGATAATAATTCTTCAATCGCGGCATCTGCGGGAGATACGCAAATATTGCGATCAAAGAAACTGATGGCATGGTGCGCGGTTCACGCCGTGCTGGTGGTTCCGCTCCTGTACTACGTCACAGGCATCCAATTCTGGTCGCCCGAACAGACCGCCTCTTGGCAGAAGACCCCGGGATTCTTTGAATTCCTGGGCGACGTGTTTGCGGATGACGCTGTCCATTTGACCTACCAATTGCGCCCGTCCTCGCAAATGCGCACTCTGGCGCGGCTCCATCCGTTATTTGATCTGGCATGGCTTGTAATCGCGGGCGCGGCGCTGGTATGGGGAACGCGGCGCATGTTACGCGACCGGACAATGTTGCTGTTTATCCTGTTTCTGTTGTTGCCGCCAATCATTCTATATACGGCAAGCCTTGTATGGCGCCCCTGTATTTTTCCCCGGTATACAGTCTACTGTTCATTGGGACTGTATGTTCTGATAGGCGGCGCCATAGCGGCGCTGCCCCGGAAGGGAATGCGTATCGCGGGTGTGGTGGCGGTAGCGGCCTTGATGGCCTATCAGATCGCGATTCTTCTCCCGGGGCCGCAACGCACTGACTGGCTGTCGGCGGGCCGGTTCCTGAAACAGCAAGCCGATCCTCGCGATCCGATACTGGTGCAGGTTTCCATCTGGAAAGATGTGTTGCTCTTCAACATGGGCGCGTGCGCAAATCCAGTATCGTCCGCTGAAACCATCGAAACGCTTGCGGATCAGGCGGCTTTTTTACTGGATTGTTTCGGTTGCGGCGATCTGTCGCGTCCTTGTGGGCGGACGATCTGGATGGTCGTCGTGTTGAACTATTTCGAATCGGGACCGTACAAAGAACTCAACGCCCTGCTGGCCGCCCGGAATCTGCGGTACAAAGTAAAAGAATTTCAAGGAATCGAAAACATCCTGGCCTATGCGATTACGGCTGTCGGAAAACCGGTCGTGGAAGGTAAAAGCCCGCCCGGCCAGAAGGATTTCATGGAAGGCTATGGCAATCTTGCCGTGGCGCTGGCCGAACAGGGCGATCGCGACACGGCGCGACGAGCCGCCCGTCGCATTCCGGGCATCGAATCGCCTGGATCGCCGGCCCGCGACATCTATGGGAACCTGTTGCGTGCCATCGAATCCGGCGGAGACGTAACCGGACCCGCCGCGGCGGTTCGGGCCTTGCTGGACGGTTATGGCTATCGCGAAAACAACCAGTTGCGCGCGGCCGCGGCGTGTTTTGAAGCGGCCGCCCGGCACGATCCCAATTATGCGATCGCCTATTCGGAATGGGGCATGGCGTTGGCCGATACGAATGATCGGGACAAGGCCGTCGCGCCGCTTCGGCGTGCCGGCGAGTTGAATCCGGATCTGGGCGTTCGGTATGGACGGCTCACCCAAGTGCTCGCGGAAAAGGGTGATCCCGCGCCGACACGGAAAGCGATGGATTGCTTTCTGGCGGGTCTTGGGCAACTCGGTTCGGGACAGAACGACGAAGCAAGGAAAACGTTCGAGGAATGCGCGCGATTGGACCCGAAGTACGCGCTTTCCTATCTGTGTCTTTCCATTGTGGATATCATTGAAAACAAGATTCCGGAGTGCCGCGCCCATCTTGAAAAAGCCTTTGTGGCCGATCCGGTTTTTCTGGGCGCTTGGCGTCCCTTCATAGTGGCGTTGTTTGATACAAAAGATTACAATGCGGCGTGGGACGAATTGCACCGTATCGAAACCGCGGGCGGTTCCGTTTCGACGCCGTTTGTCGAAAAACTCCGGGCGGAATCCGGACGCGACCGTTAGACGAGATGGAGGAAGGGCAAATGCGGAAGAACGAAAGGCGCGAGAGGATGTGCCTGGGTTGGTCCACTATTGCGCCCGCTTTATACTTCCTGCCGCCTGCCAAGAGACGTCCATGACCCTCTCCGTCATCGTGCCGACGTATCGTGAAGCGGCCAATGTGCCGGAATTGATTGCGCGCATCGAACGAGTCCGCGAGGCCCACGCGCTCGATTTGGAAGTCGTTTTCATGGACGACGACAGCCGCGACGGCATCGTCGGGGCCGTCGCCGCGCTGAACAAACCCTGGGTCCGGGTGGTGGTGCGAACGGCGAATCGAGGACTGAGTCCGGCGGTGCTCGACGGCTTCCGCGAAGCGCGCGGCGACACACTGCTCGTGATGGATGCGGACCTAAGCCATCCGCCTGAAAAAATCCCCGAAATGATCGCGGCGCTCGATGCCGGCCACGATTTTGCCCTCGGTTCCCGCTATGTGGCCGGCGGTTCGACGGACGACCAATGGGGTCTGTTTCGCTGGATAAACAGCCGGGTGGCGACATGGTTCGCCCTGCCGCTGACCTCCGTGCGAGATCCGATGAGCGGATTCTTCGCGATGCGCCGCGAGACTTTTGATCGGGCAGACGCCCTGAATCCCGTCGGGTACAAGATCGCGCTGGAACTCATGGTCAAGTGTGGATGCCAAAACATCCGCGAAGTCCCCATCCATTTCAGCAAGCGCGCACACGGCGAAAGCAAACTTTCCTTCAAGGAACAATTGCGCTACCTCGAACACGTCCGGCGGCTCTACACCTACCGTTATGGCAACTGGTCGCACTTTGTCCAATTCGGACTGGTAGGGCTTTCCGGCACGGCCGTCAACTTGGCCGTGCTTACCGTGGAGTTGTGGGCCGGTGTTCCGCTCGAAGCGGCCGTGGCCGTGGCCATCCTCGTTTCGATGATTACAAATTTCCTGCTCAACCGCCGCTTCACGTTTTCCTATGCCAGCCGAGGGCCGTTTTGGCGGCAAATGTTTGGCTTCATCGCGGCCAGTTCCATCGGAGCCGCAGTCAATTACGGCGTAACCCTCGGCGCGTTGTCGCTCTGGCCCGTTCTCCGGCGTCTTCCGCAGATCGCTTCGATTATGGGCATCCTGGCTGGCCTCGTTTTCAACTTCTTTGCCAGCCGCTACATCGTTTTTGCAAAAACTCCCCCGCACGATGCCTAAGGCGGCCCAGCCGCAATGTTTCGATCAAGGGTATAGTTTCTTTGTCCGCCACTTCTGCGTGCGGCGCGCAGAAGTGGCGGACAAAGAAACTAAAATCGGCAGTTGCACGCGGCTCTTTTGACTAAACCATGGACGAGATGGACGTTGTGGACCCAGTGGACTTCACCCGCAAGGGGATTGATTTTCTTGTCTATTTCGTCCACAAAGTCCACGACAGAGGATAGCACATAGAATCCGATCTTGCTTGACTGCCGAATCCAAGATTATACCATGCAATCACCGCTTTCGACATCGCGAATCAGCGATTCGATCAACGCGATCGATTCGGGGGGAAATCCCCACTGTTCCCTCTGGCGATCGGTCAGCAAGTTCTGGAGTTGTGGCAGCACGAGCATGTCCCGCGCCATTTCACTTGTCAGGGATCGCGCCACGAAGGTCGCTTCGTCAAAGGTTTCAAAAAAACTTTGAAGGCCACGGTCCGCATCGCCGCCGACCGCGCCGAAGTCCTGGCCATAAATATGGAGCGCACTGCTGAAATCGGCATAACTGCCCACACGCACCTTTCGTCCGGAGGCCGCCGCGACTTTCCGCGCAATCGTCTGCTGCAGGAAGGTAATGGCAATGACATTGTCGCCCCATGCCTTGTAGAGATCGCGCGATCGCCACATTGTGTTCAAGTTCAACACAAGACATCCGTCCTTGTCTTCCGGACAGCGTAATTGCACCTCGCGCAGACACGGGATATCTTCCCGCAGAAATGGGTCCACCGTCGGTACGGCCGTCGAGGCGACCGCCCGACGTGAATAGGGAGTCTGCGCGACGCGTTCGATAGCCAGCGCTATCTGATCGATCGTCGAACCGTCCGCACAGGGATGCGCAAAAAGACGCTGATGATAGGTATATGGCCATTCCTGAGCGGACAATTCCCCATGCACCGCCTTGCGAAGTTGGTCGAATGGAACGACCCGATAATCCTTAAGCCCCATAATCTCAGCAATGTATACGCCAATCTCGCAGAATGAGATCGGGGGAAAACGCGGTTGTGCAAACGGATCCTTCACTTCAATCAGCACCCGCGCGTCGCGGCTTGGCGGATCAATGTAAGCGCCGGAATCGTCCTTGCGGTCGTATTCCGTCCGGATGGCCAAACCGTTTTCCCAAACGGCCTTCATGGCCCGAAAATAGGCCTGCGGAATTGAATCGCCCACCACATGAAGCGTGGGCACACGTCCATCACTGCCGGTAGAACCCGTCATTACACCATCCCTCCGTTCCGGTTACATGTTTGATGCCGCAGTATTTGCGGAATGCACCGGGCGTGTCAAATGAATGCAACTTCATGCACACGGCGGGGATCTTATTCATGGAGAGAGCGGTATGTCCGATCTTTCTTGACGGACAGCCCCGCTGACTGGCACAATATAGACGGTTATGGTAATCGGCGGAAAGAAAACTCTTGACAAAAACGCCGAAAAATGCTATACCATGGCCGATAGTTTGAGTGGTTGAAGGAGAATCGAATGCCTCCACATCGGCGCAACGAGATTCCCGCGTGCTCTTTCTGTGGCAAACGTCACGATGAAGTCAATAAACTCATTGCGGGTCCCGACGTAAACATCTGCGACGAATGCGTCAATCTCTGCTCGGAGATTGTGGCCGAAGAACGTAACCAGCGCAAGGTCAAGCGTTCGGTAAAGGTGCCGACCCCCAGCGAGATCAAATCGTTTCTCGACCAATACGTAATCGGCCAGGAACACGCGAAACGTATCCTTTCGGTGGCCGTACACAATCATTACAAGCGTATTGCGGCGGGGGGCGTAATCGGCGGGGTCGAAATTCAGAAGTCGAATCTCATGCTGATAGGCCCTTCGGGCTGCGGTAAGACGCTGCTGGCGGAAAGTCTGGCCCGGATGCTCGATGTGCCGTTTGCGATCGTGGACGCGACGACGCTGACCGAAGCCGGTTATGTGGGCGACGATGTCGAAAACGTCATCCTCAAACTCTTGCAGGCTTCGGAATTCGATCCGACCCGCGCCGAGACCGGTATCGTCTACATTGATGAAATAGACAAAATCGCCCGAAAGAGCGACAGCCCCTCGATTACACGCGACGTGTCCGGCGAGGGCGTGCAGCAGGCGCTGCTCAAGATTCTCGAAGGCACCACGGCCAACGTTCCCCCGCAGGGCGGCCGCAAGCATCCGCAGCAGGAATGCATCTCAGTCAATACGCAAAACATCCTTTTTATTTGCGGAGGCGCGTTCAACGGGCTGGACAAGGTAATCGAACGGCGGACGCGCACCAACGTAATCGGTTTCAACGCCGATATCCGCCCGAAGAATGAACGCAGTATCGGCGAACTACTTGAACAGGTCGAACCGGAAGACCTGATCAAATACGGCCTGATCCCCGAATTCATCGGCCGCCTGCCGGTGGTGGCGACTTTGCACGAACTCAATCGAAACGATCTGATCCGTATTCTCGTCGAACCCAAGAATGCCCTTGTAAAACAATACGAGAAACTGCTCGAACTCGAAAAGGTCAAACTTCGTTTTCCGGACGAGACCATCGAGGCCATCGCGGATGTCGCCATTGCCAAGAATACCGGCGCCCGCGGATTGCGATCCATCCTGGAAGAGACCATGCTCGACGTCATGTTCGACGTGCCCTCGCGCAACGACGTGCGCGAGTGCGTCATCACACCCGGCGTGATCCACAATCATGAAGAGCCGCTGCTCGTCTACGAGAGCGACCACCGCGACAAGGCTTCCACGGGAAAATCCGCTTTGGCCTGACGCCGCCAATGCCCCGCGCCATAGGGGCCGTTCAAAAAATTTTGTGATCTCAATGGCGCAAGAGGTCGCTGAGAAATAGGCCGGAAGAGGCGAACTCTTCCGGCCATTTCCTTATTTATTCGGATAACAGCGTTACAATTCGGTCCGGAATCCGGACAGCAGCGACGAAAGACCGAACACCGTCCCCGCGACAAGCGCTGCCAACTTGCCGGCCGCGACGAACGGCGCGAAAAACGAGTCCTGCTTGTAGACATCGGCCTTGTATTCGACGGCCATCCGGGGAATCGTCACGCATCGCATATGTTTCATGATTCAATCTCCTGCCTCTTGGCCCGGCTCACACGGCGGTCACACGGTTGGTTGCCGCGCTCTTGTAGGCCGCGACAGTCACCTCGACGGCGCGCAGGCCGTCGAGACCGGTCACGCTAGGTTCGCGGCGTTCGTCGCAAGCGACGACGAAATCGCGCACAAGTCCCCGATCGGGATTGCCGCCCCAGTAGGCCCATTCCGCCCGCACGGCTTGATCATTATAGACGTTGATCTTCTGATTGAACGCATCCACGCGAATAACGCCTTTTTCGGCAACGATTTCAAGCGTAACGTCGCCCCATGTCGGAAAACTTTTCGCGCGGTTCCATGACGCGATATGCGATACCTGAATACCGCCTTCCATCTCCATGTGAAGGCTGCCGATATCGTCGGTGTCAATACCCCCGCGCAACAGATTACCGTTTTCGCAGTAGACTTTCGTAAATTCCTTGCCGGTAATCCAGCGCATCACATCGGCGACGTGCACCGTGTGGTCCATGGTCGCGCCGCCGCCGGCCATGGCCTGTTTAGCGAACCAGCCGCCGGGAAACTGGCCATTGTTCGTGCAGGATGCCGCGTAGATGGCGCCGTAATCGCCCGAACACACCATTCGCTTCACTTCCATGAGCGGCGGTGAATACCGGCAGGGGAACGCCGTGCCGAGGCCCACTTTCGCCTTCCGGCACGCGGCGATCATGGCGCGGCAATCCGCAACATTCGGCGAAAGCGGCTTTTCACACAAAATCCATTTGCCCGCGGCGGCGGCTTTCTCGACCATCTCGCGATGCCGCACGTTCTCGGATGTTACAATCACCGCTTCGATATCCGCCGCAAGAAACTTGTCCATGTCCGGTAGAAACACCGCGCCAAACTGGCGGGCGGCGGCGCGCCCGCGCTTGGCGTCGTCGTCCCAAACGGCGACGAGCGCCGCTTCCGGCAGTTCGTTCAGGCACGCCGCGTAACTATAGGCGTGCATATGGGCGAAACTCATGATTCCGACTTTGGCCATGACGGCATCCTCCTTATAGATTGACCGATTTGCCGGTTTCGGCGGATTTGAGCGCGGCGGCGGCCATACGAACCGCGGCAAGACCGTCCTCCGGAGTTACGCGCGCGGCGGACTTTCCTTCAATCCATGACAGGAAATCACGCCATTCAAGTTCATACGGACTGGTGGGCACGGGACTTGCCGGGACTATCATGCCCGGCCCGGCGCCTCCGGTGCTGCGCTGTGCCACCAGCAACGGCGCCTCGTCGCTGTTGAACTGAATCATGCCCTTGTCGCCGCAGACTTCCGCTTCGACACGGAAACCGGAAGGATGGGCCCATGTCCCGATTACTTTCGCGATCAGCCCGCTTTTCATGCGTACGGTCGCCATGGCATAGTCGAGATGCTCCGGCGTGCTGCGCTGGATGGCTTGGCAGAAGATCCGTTCCGGCTCGCCGAAGACATACCGAAGCCAATCCAAATCGTGAATCATGCTGTCGAACGCGACACCGCCACTCTGGGAATAATCGCGAAACCAGCCATTCACGCCCATTGGAAAAATTCCGCCCCGGTACAGTTTCACGAAACCGGGCTTGCCGACCTTGCCGGCGGCGATTTGCGCGCGCATCGCCTCGAATTCCTGAAAATAACGCACGACATGCCCGACGAACAGTTTTACGCCGGCCTTTTTCACGGCGGACATGGCCTCCCGGCACTGTTCAACCGTCCGGCCGAACGGTTTCTCACAAAAAATGTGTTTGCCGGCCTTCGCGGCGGCCATAACGTAGAACGTATGCGTCGGGGTGGGGGTGGTCACGGCGACAATATCCACGTCGCGCCGTTCCAACGCCGCGAGGCAATCCGTCATCGCATCCGCCCCATAGGCATCCGCCAGCGCGCGCGCAATGGGCTTCTGGACATCCGCGCACACCACGATACGTAACCCGCAATTCGCCGCCATCCGCGCGTGATGGCGGCCCATTCCGTTACATCCGATGATCGCCAAGTTCATAATTGTGTTCCCTTCATTCGAGGCCAGCCCGCCGCCAGCGTTGCCTCATACGCCACTTTAGCACGCTCCCTCGCGCGCCGACAGCCTTCTAACACGTTCGTTTACGCCGCGCCTATCCTACCGTATCTGCCGCGTCCTTTCGGTCTTTTATGTCCTTTTGGATCACAGGCGCATCAAAGCCCGATAATCGTTTCAAGACTTGTGCGCACATGCGCGAGCATCGCGTCGAGCGAATGCGTATAGGGGCCGTATTCCGCCACAAGGGCTTTGTCATAGCCCACCTCACGAAACGCCGCCATCACCGCCGGCCAGTTCACGTTTCCTTCAAGTAGCATCACGAAACCATCCATAGTGCCCGTCGAAGCGCGGAAATCCTTTGCATGGACCATCCGAATCCGCGCGCCGAGAATCCGTATCCACTGTTCCGGATAACCGTACGCGACGATGTTGCCTGTGTCGAAATACGCGCCGACCTGTTCGCTTTGGAACTGATCTATGAAATCACGCATTTCGACGGGACTTAGCAGGAACTTGTTCCAGACATTCTCGACGGCCATACACACACCAAGGCGTTCCGCCACCGGGACCAAATCCTGAATCGCGTCGAGCGTGTTTTCGATCGCCGCGTCGTAGGATATTTCGGGCGTTACTGCCCCGGGAACCGTCAGGAGCGTTTCCACCCCTAGCCATTTCGCGATTTGCAACAGTTTCGCAATGGCCTCTTTGCCCTTTTCCCGCATCGCCGGATCGGGCGATGACAACGAATATTCCCAGCCCACGCCCGAAGCCACGCTGGTCAACCCAATACCGATCGAATCCGCATGCCGGCGAATCGCCGTGATTTCAGCCTCGGTCGCATCGAGTTTTACCGGCCCGCCGGGACCGCCGCAGATTTCGAACGCATCGAAACCCGCGCGCTTTACGCGGTCCAGCGCTTCCTGCGCGGGCATGTCGTTCGGAAACGCCCATTGGTTGATCGCCGCTTTCATGGACCTCTCCTTCCAATTTGAACCGTCAAAGGACACAAAGGGCCAACGTGGGCCCTGCCCACAACCCAGTTTCTTTTCGTGCTCGTGATCGTGCTCGTGCTCGTAATCGTAATTTGAATCGTAATCTCGGTAAAAAACTCCGCAGTATTCGCACGCGATAAATCTTTGCACTTCAATTGGTTGCGCAAGTTGTCCAAAAACTTCTTGTTGTTGTTGATAGAAGCCGGATTTTTAGGCACTAAAGGGACCCTAAGGACTCACGCCCACTCGGATATGTCCTTTACGTCCTTTTGATCCTTTTCTCTTCACCATTCGCCCAAGCCGGCATTATGCCTTCTCCTCTTTCGCGCCGTTGCGTTCGTGGAAAAGCAACGCGAATAGGATCACAATCACGAGCGCCATACCACCCGGAATCAGCCAGATGGACTGCCAGTTGCGCGCCACCAGCGTTCCAGCCGCGTCCAGCGTCGTAAACTTGTCCACGATCATACCCGAAAGATTTGACCCAATGATCATGCCGGCGCCGTAAGTGACCAGCGCAATGAAACCCTGCGCGTTCGCGCGGATTTCCTCCGGCGCTTTCTTGTCCACATAAAGTTGGCCGGTCACGAAGAAGAAGTCGTAGCAGATGCCGTGCAGGATAATACCGATGTAATAAAGGCCCATCAGCGGCATCGTCGCCGCGCCATAGGCAAAACACGCATAACGGACCGCCCAGGCCAGCATGCCGATCAGCAGCATCTTCTTGACGCCCAGCCGGACGAAGAAGAACGGCATGACGATCATGAACAGGACTTCGGACACCTGGCCCAGCGACTGGTTGAGCGCCGGATAAGGCATGCCTTTTTCGTTCAGGAACGGGTTGCAGAAACTATAATAGAAAGCCAGCGGAATGCAGATAAGCAACGAACTGACGACGAACACCGCAAAGGACGGTTCCTTCATCAGTTTGAGTGCCGGCAAGCCCAAAATCTGGCTGACGGAAATTTTCTTTCCGGCGGACTTCGGCGGCGTATGCGGCAGCGCGAAGGAATACAGCCCCATCAGCAAGGAAGCGCCCGCCGCGATTTGCAGCGGCAGCGCCGTGTCTTCGACTTTCATCAGGCTAATCACCCAGCCGACGACAATCCAGCCGAGCGTGCCCAGCACCCGAACCGAGGGAAATTCCTTGGCCGGATCGGTCATTTGATGGAATGAAATCGCGTTGACCAGCGCCAGCGTGGGCATGTAACACAGCGCATAGCCGAGCAGCACCCAGAAAAACAACCCCGGCGTCGTGACAGTCGAAGCCCAGAACATAAGCGCCGCGCCCAACAGGTGCATAACGCCGAGCACGATCTGCGCGGGGAAAAAGCGGTCGGCGATCATGCCGATGAAAAACGGCGACAACACAGCTGCCCACGCCGTCGTGCTATATGCCTTGCCGATATCCGCGCCCGTGAAACCAATCTTGCCGAGATAGGTCCCCATGGTAACGGCCCACGCCCCCCAGATGAAGAACTGTATGAACATCATGACGGACAATTCGATGCGGATTTTTTGACTCATCGCTCGGCTACTCCCCAGCATCGGGCGCATGCGCCCGGCTTTGTAGTTTCTTTGTTCACAATTTCTGCACATGGCGCGTGGAAGTTGCGAACAAAGAAATTAGACTCTTGATTGAGACATTACGGCTGGGCCATCTTGGGTCCCATGCCGCCGGTTTACTTATTTATGATAGGCTAAGCCGCTTTGGGGTTCAAGAGTGCCGGGGTTTTCATCCGTATTGATCCAGCCGCATCACAACGTTATTCTGGGTGGCGCCTGGATCTCTTGAACCTGAACTCGCCAATCGAAATCCGAGTCCTGTGCGCAAACAGTGGACGTCGTGTACCTTGTGGATGAAGGGAACAAGAAAATCAATCCCTAATCAAGAGTATCTTTGCGGCTGCCCGTCAGGCTTTTTTTGTATGGCGCGGAGAATGCCGCCATATTCGTCCAGCGGCGGTTCGCCAAATTTTTCCACATAGTCGCCGCCAAGCCAGACAGCAAACGTCGTGATATGGCGAATGCCGCGTCCGGCATAATAGGACACATCGTCTTCCGCCACGTTTCTCCGCCATGGGATAGGAGCCAAGGCATCGCGCTTCCAGTTCGAGTGGAAGGATACGTCCAGCCAGTATTCGAGTACCTGCGCATTGTCCGCGCCGAATACCGCCAGATTCGCGTCGAGCGCGTCCTGCAACCGCGCGTATTCGGGCACTTCGCGGTTGCGAATCGGCTGGCGATAGTTACGTTGGATCGGTGCGTATTCGAGGAAAATACCGGGAAGGGGTTTTACTTGCGACGGCGGCGCCAGCGTGCCGTGATAGACGAGATGGGCCAGCGTGGCCTTTGCGTCGTTGCGCCGGATCGCCTTCAGCATTTCGTTTTCGAGCAGCAGCGCCTGATCGCTGTCCGAAAGGTCCCTGCATTTTGGACACCGGCACATGGGCTGGCCGTCGTCGGTCCAGAAGAAGTAGCGATGCGTCGTGGGCGGGTAGCGCCGCGCATACGAGGCGGCGTTTTCGCACACCCGATCGATACCGTCCGGACTGCTCACGCAGAGATTGGCGTCGGGCACGCGCCGCCCTTCGTCGTTCATGCGAAACATTTCGGGATACTTCGCGAAGAGATCGCGGGGCAGAAGGTTGTTCATGGCATGCGATTCGTATTCGACATCCAGTCCGAGACGTTTACACGCGGCCAGAAACGCGTGCCCTTTTTCCGATTTCACGAAACCTTCGCGCAACACCGGGTCAAGATGCAGGCCGATGGTGGTGAGTCCGGCCCGTTTCGCCCGTTCCGGCCATGGAAACGTTTCGGCGTCCGACGGCAAAATCACGACGCCCCGCGTTTGTATAAAGGGTTGTCCGTTTTGCCGGGTCGTGTTTTCGTGTTCAGGCATTGTACGGATACATCCCGTCGCAAAAACCGCGCCGGCCGAAAGGCTCATGAAACGCCGTCTATCCATCGCAATATGGGCCATACTCGAAACCCTTTCCGCGCGGCGAAGCGTTCTCCCGTGCTACGCGGGATCGTTTTCGATCGTGATGGATTGGCCGGGCGTCATTGCGAATTCGAGCATCCGGCCGCTGAAGGGCGACCGCAACCGGCATGTCCCGCCGCGTTCGGCTACGATTTCGACGCGCCGCGTTTTACCATCGCTTCGTTCCGCGGAAACAAGAAATGCGCCTTGTGCACGCAACGCGTGAAACGCGGCATCGCGCCACGTTTCGGGGATCGAGGGAAACACTTCGATAATGCCGGTATGGCTTTGGAGCAGCATCTCCTGGAGACCCGCGGCCGCCGCGAAATTGCCTTCGAGCGTGAAGGGCCGGTACGTGAAGTTGCTGTATCCCTTGCCGGACTGATCGCCGTTGCAGTGAAATCCGTTGCGCAACACGAAGGCTGTCGCAAAGGTTTCGAGCGCCTTTTCGGCCTTGGCGCCATCGCCCGCGCGCGCAGCCAGATTTGCGAGCCATGCGAAACTGTACCCGCACCAGTGCTTCGAACCGAGCCGGTCGAGTTCATCGAGCGATGCGCGGATCGTACGTTCCGCTTCGGCGCCTTGCGAGCGATCAATCAGGCCGAGGGGATGAATGGCCATCAAATGTGAAAAATGCCGGTGCGATTCCGGCAGCGGATAATCCTTCGCGACGAGAAGCCGTCCGTCCTCGCCGAGGCTTAGTTCGGGCATTTCCGCGCATACCGCGCGCCAATGGGCCGCATCGTCTTTCTTGTCCAACGCATCGGCCATTTCGGCGGACGCGGTGAACAGCCAGCGAATCAGCGCGAGGTCGTAATTGGTTATGGACGGGAACCACGCATTCGGGCGGTTGTCGTTGATTTCGGGCGACGAACTCAGGGGAAGGGTCCGTTTGCCCTTTGCGTCGCGCTCGTTCGTGACCGCTTCGAGAAACGTCGCGCAATCATGCAGATACGGATACGCTCGATGTTCGAGAAATTCGCGGTCCGCGCTGAATTTCCAGTGAAGATAGAAATGGTGGGCGAGCCATGCGCCGGTCGTGGATGAATGCGTGTACTGCCGCCAGCCGCCGATTTGATTGTTGTTCAAATCCGCCGTCATCGGCACGTTCATGCCCGGCATGCCGAAAAATCGCCGCGTCCATTCCCGGCAGTTGTCCCGCGTTTCCCACAGCCAATCGAGATAGCTCAATCCCTCGTCGAGCCGGTTGCCGCTGTAGCAGGGCCAGTAACTCAATTGCGTGTTCAGGTCGTGGTGGTAATCGCCCTTCCACGGCGGCAGCTTGCCGTCATCCGCCGTCCACGGTCCCTGTAATGTGATGGGCGGCGAACCGCGCCGGCTGGCCGCGCCGAATTTGTAGGTGTCGAGGCGCCATTGGCGCTCGATGGTTTTGTTCGGCACGGTAATCCATGTTTTTTCCCAATAGGCTTTCCACCAATCCTCATGCGCCGAACGCGACGCATCCGCCAGCGCGCGCTCCACGTTCGACTTCGCCTGTTGCAGCGGTTCGGCGGTTTCGCGGTTCGACACGACCGACCACGCGCCGCGCCATGCGCCTGCTTCCGTTTTCCACGCGAGATACACCGCGAAGCGGAATCCGCCCCAGCCTTCCTGCTCGTAGGCCGACCACGTTTCACCGGACGTGCATACGGGATTCGGATAGCCAAGCTGCGCCAGTTCACCCGCGACGATCGCCGGTTTCGAGGGACCGGCTTCCTTGCCGCCGAAAGCCGGCGCAACGAGTTTCGCCGAAACGGATTGCGCCCCGTCCGCCTCGATGACGCCCACGCATTGAGTCGCGTGAATCCACACGCGCGCCTGCGCGCCATTTCTGAAGGCCATTGCCGCCGTGGCATCGTCGAGCGACAAATCCGCGCTCTGGAATACCGGCGCCCCGCCGATCGCGAGTTCGATGCGCCCCGCGGGAATCTTGGTCGGCGCGGGCCGTTCGTAGGGGCGATCGTACATGTCGAGGAGTTTCTTGATTTCGCCGGCCTTTTCCCATTCCCGCATCCGCGCGTACGAGTAATCGGACAGATGGAATTCCGGCACGGGCCGCAAGTCCCAAAGATCCGTCCGGTCCAGCGAAATCTTGACGGGATTCCCGTCGCCCCAGACCAATGCGCCCAAGTTGCCATTGCCCAGCGGGAAGGCCTCGTCCCAAACCATCGCCGGTTTGTCGAAATGCAGGCCGCCGTCGGCGGGCGCCGCCAGTACCATGAACACAAACGCCGAATACATCATCTCCGAATCCTTTGTCGTTGCGTAGCGGGCGGTTTTACCCGGCAAGCCGGGAAGCAATCGTCAGCGCCTGTGAAACAAAGCCCAGCCGCATGGCGCAGACTCGACAATCTGCATAAAAGGGGCTCTTTTTTCGGTATGCCTGCGCAGACTCGACAGTCTGCGCCACGGATTTCATCATATATTCACAACCTCTCAGGACAATTTGAACAGGCCGTTGTCTATGGCAAAACGGACCAGTTCGGCGCGCGTTTTGAGTTCGAGTTTGCCCATGATGTTGTTCCGGTGCGTTTCGACGGTGCGTTCGGAAATGAACAGGCGTTCGGCGACTTGCGTGTTGGTGTAGCCATACGCGAGCAATTGGCAGACTTCCTGCTCGCGTTGGGTGAGCAGTGAAACCCGGTCGGATTTTTTGGAGGTGGCCCGCCCGACGTAAGGCGATATCACCAGATGCGCCAAGGTGGGATCGATGTAACTTTCCCCCCGCGCCACGGCGTTGATCGCATGCACCAGTTCCTGATCGCTCGATTTCTTGAGCACATAGCCGCGAACGCCGATCCGCAGCAGTTCCTGCAGGTAGTATTCATCCTCGTGCATGGTCAGTACGACAATGCCCAGCCGGGGCAACTTGTGCAAGGCGGCTTCGGCCACACGCGGTCCGGGCAAGCCGGGTATGCTGATGTCAAGCAGGAGGACATCCACGGGTTGTTCGTCCAGCGCATTGAGCGCATCCACGCCCGAACCCGTTTCGCCAACGATTTGGAAATCGCGTTCCCGTTCCAGGAGGGCCTTGAGGCCGCTACGGAACACGGCATGATCATCAAGTATGAAAACTCGAATCGGCATCGTCTGATTCTCCTGAAGATTGAGGGGAACCGGCGGAAACAGAAACACGAACGGCCACGCCCGAAAACCATTCGCCACATCGGAGCGATGCGTTCCTCATCCTCCCTCCCTCTCGTTTTCCAGCGATATCCGCACCCTCAACGTCGTTCCTTTTCCCGGCGAAGAATCCACGGTGAATTCGCCGCCGATCAACGCCACGCGCTCACGGATGCCGAGCAGTCCCAAAGGAGGACGCGATCCTTTTTCGAGCGCGGGCACGTCGAATCCGCATCCGTCGTCTTCAATCACCAGATGCACTTCATGGTCATGGCGCAACAGAATGAGACTGGCCTGGGTGGCGCGCGCATGGCGTATGATGTTGGTGCAGCCTTCCTGCGCAATCCGGTAAAGCGTCACCTCAATGGGATTGGGCAGCCGCCCGGCTTCATCCCGCGCGACATATTGATAGTCAATCTTGAACGGCAGTAATTTCGAGATTTCCTGGGTATACCGCTCAAGCGCCCGATCCAGGCCGTAGTCGTCCAATATGGACGGGCGCGCATGCCATGCAATGCGCCGGACCTCGTCAATCATGTCGCGAATGCCGTTTTTCACATCGTTGAACCGGTCGGCATGGGAAGGCAGTTCCTTGCACGCAGCCTCGATGGACAACAATGTCGTGGAGAGAGACTGCCCCAGTTGATCGTGCAGTTCGCGCGCGATACTCTTGCGTTCCTCTTCCTGTATTTCCACAATTCGGGCCAGCAGCGACTGGCGGATGGCCTCTTTCTCGCGCACCTTTTCCCGGTAGGATTCGAGGCCTTCGGCCATCTGGTTGAAGGCCAGGGACAATTGCCCGATCTCATCCTGGCTGAACACATCCGCGCGTGCCTGAAAATTGCCATCCCGGATCTGATTGGTCGTTTGAAGCAGATTGTGGACGGGCCGAACGATCGCATAGGTCAAAATGAGCGCCAGCGACAGCCCCACCGCCACGCACAACGCCAGGCTCCAGAACAACGAGCGGCTGATGGACGTGATTTCTTTCGCGATGATCCGGTCCCCAACACCCAGCCGGATGATGTCTTGCCGCTCGTCGTTGACCGATGCCCACGCTTCGAGAATCAATCCCTCCCGGCGCTGATAGGCCCGGATGCGGCCCGTCCCCAACTTCAGTTTGCTGGCGGGAACATCCATCAGACCGGTCGTTACCTCGAACGATTTGGGGTCGGCGTGGCAACCCATGCAAAGGTTCTTGTTGTTGATCAGCAGATCCGCCGGCGCTTCCTGCGGGAAGGCAAAGCCATGGGAGATGATTTGGCGATCCGGGGCCTGGACGATGATGTAACGTACGTCGGGAAACGCATTCATCGTGTTGGTCAATTCACGATCCACTTCGGCAATTTGCTGTTGGCTCAACAAGGGCGCGATGCGTTCCGCCAGCGCCGAGGCAATCGAAAGCGCCGTCTCGCCGTGAACCTGATAGTGCGTGTGAAACATGCCAACGCTGATTTGGTGGAATGCGACCCCCCCGAAAAGCACCGTCACCAGAAATCCGATCCCCATAACCTTCAAAAAGATCGGCACCGACAAGGCCAGCCAAACCAATCGCACGATTATCTGTCTACATGCGTTGAACACGGACGGCCGTCACCCATTGATTACCCTGTAGAAATAGAAAAGACTACTTTGGATTATAGCACCCGGCCGGGGGAAAAGGAATCGAAAAGGGATTTTGTTTTTCCCCAGGGTTTCGTGATTTACTGGGAGAGACAAAATTGTGCGTAGTGGGACTGTTTGCCGGGAGATGTTTGGAATGCGTAAAAAAGCCGTAACCTTGATTACTGCCGTTGTAATGGGCGCATGGACCGGATCAGCCATGGCTGCGCCGCTGGAAGCGGACCGCTTGCAGGATGAAGCCGCGCGCCGCGAGGCCATCGCGCACATGGAATCATTCCGGGCCGCTGCGCCGGACATCGGCGGCGCACACAAGTCGGCACGCGAGGGCCAGATTGATTTCACCCTCGCGGGACATACGGACGATGTGCATTCGGTGGCCTTTTCACCCGACGGCGCGAGCGTGTTGACAGGAAGCTGGGACGGCTCGGCGAAATTATGGAATGCCGCAACCGGAGAACTCATTCGAACGCTCAGAAACCCGTATGATACGTCCGTGTGGTCGGTGGTGTTTTCCCCGGACGGATCCACGGCCATCACAGGATCGTTCAACCGCATCCGGTTCTGGGATCTGGAAACCGGCCAGGAAATTCGCACATTCACAGGCGCCATGCAGAGTGTCGCCGCCCTGGCGATATCTCCCGATGGCGCCCGGCTTGCATCGGGAAGCCCGACGGCCGTGGCGACGGTCTGGGATTTGGAAACCGGCGAGCCGATTTACACGTTGAAAGGCCACACGGATTGGGTGGACACCGTCGCGTTTTCACCGAACGGGGCCCGTCTTCTGACGGGCAGTTGGGACGGCACGGCGAAACTGTGGGACTTGGGTACGGGAGAATTGATCCGTACCTTTTTACACGGCGCCGGCGATTCGGCGGATGTGAAAGCCGCGGCCTTTTCACCCGATGGGACGCTCGTGTTGACGGTAGGCGCATTCGCCAAGATTTGGGACGCCGAAACCGGAGCGGAACGCTACCGGTTTTCGCACCACGGCGCCTCGGGCATGTTTTCACCGGACGGCACACGGGTATTGACGGCGGATTATTTCCCCGGACCTACCCTCTGGCTGGCCGCCACGGGACAAGCCCTGTGCATCCTTCCGGAGTCTTCTGTCGTATGGTCCGCCGTGTTGTCGCCGGACGGGACCAAGGCGCTTACCGGCGACATGAATTCCTTCGCCAAACTCTGGACCATCGTCGAGGGAACGCTCGAAGACGAAATCATTGGAACGGTCGCCGATGCGCAAACAGGGAATCTGCTCGGCGGCGCCAAACTGACGCTTTTCAATTTCGCGACAGGCGCGCTGCTGGGCGCCGCCCAGTCGCAAAGTGACGGTTCGTTTGCCTTCGTGGTCCCGGATATCCAGGCGTTTCTGGCGCTGCATGTCGAGCGATCCGGCTACGAAAACCTCGATATCCCCTATTTCCGCGCTCCCGCCAATTTGCAGATTCGCCTGAATTCGCAGGCGCCCGACGCACCCACCGGGGTCGTGGCGATTCCCGGCGCCAATGGGATCGTCTTGCGCTGGAACGCCTCGTCTAATACGAACCTCGCAGGATACCGCATCGAACGCGCGGATTCGGCCGGCGGACCCTTTGCGCCTCTCAATCAGACGCCGCCGTCGCAAACCCGCTACGCCGATACGGGCCTGCCGGCGGGAAAGGACTTCTGGTACCGCATCGTGGCGTTGGATACAAAGGGTAATGCCAGCCAGCCGTCCGCATCCGTGACGGCGCGCGCGGGACAAGTCTCGGTTTGGATGCCCAACGTGAACGGGGCCGCGGGCGAGCGTATCCGTATTCCGATCAACGTGACGAATACGGCTGGAATCAGCCCCGCCAATTTGCGCATTGTACTCGATTATGACGAAGCGCCCATCGATCCGGCCACGATTATGGTGGAACGAACGGCCATCACGGCGGGTATTACGGCCGGATTCGACACGGCAACCCCCGGCCGGATCGCCATCACGACGAACGGCAGCACGGTGTTCGCCGGCGAAGGCCGCATGTTCGATGTATTCGCGAACATCCGGGCTGATGCCGCGGACGGCGTGTGCGGCACGTTGTCATTCACCGAAGCCGTGTTCGAGGACGCCTTCGGGAACGCCGTTTCCGCGGACCGATCGGCCACGGCCCAGTTGTGCGTTTCGGGCCAGTGCAAAATGGGTGATCTCGACGGCGATGGCGTCGTACAGATGGCGGATGCGACCGTGGCCTTGCAGATTACGGTCCGAAAAATGTTTCCGCAGGGATGCCAGCCCACCGTGGGCGACATGAACGGCGACGGGTTCATTGACAGCGCCGATGCGGTCATGATTATGCGCATCGCGCAGGATCGCCCGTTGAATCCGGGTGCAGGCGAAACGCCGATCCGCAACCGGACGCTGCACATTTACCTCCACGGCAATTTGCAGGCGCTGCCCGGCGAAAAACTGGCCGTGCCCATCATGATAGACGACGCCGAAGGACTGAGCGGCTGCGAATTATTGGTAACGTTTCCGCCGCAACTCACCTCGCTGATCCTCGACTCGGTAGAAAAAGGAACGGCCACGCAGAATTTCTCGCTCGAATATGAAACCGGAAACGGCTTTGTGCGCATCGCGCTGAGCCGCGACGAAGCCCTTGCCGGCGGCAAATCCCCCCAAAGCCTGGCCATCTTGAATTTCACCATACCCGAAACCGCGCCCAACAATGCCAGCCTGCCTATCGGCATCAACGAAGTGAAACTCGCCGGGCAGTACGGCGACGATTTCATCTGGCAGAACGACGTGCAGGCGAGCGGCGGCAGCATAGCCGTCGGCAGCCTCGTCTGCGGCGCGGTCGTCGTGTCCGTGGTGGACAATGCCACATCGCTGCCCGTCACGAATGCGTCGGTACAAATTTCTCCCGGCCCGCCGTTTCCCCTTACGCAGAACACGCAAGGTCTCTACACGTTCGCCTGCATCAGCCCGGGATCGTGCAAAGTCTCCGTGACTGCGCCGTCTTATCCAGGTACGGCCGAACGCAACGTGCTGGTCATTGGCGGCGACGTTTCGACGGTCGAGGTCCGCATGAGCGTCGGCGGCGGCGGCGACGGCGGCTGTTGCGGAGGCGTCGTCCGGCCGGTTTCACCTTCCGGCGCCATTCCGTACGCCATCCTGGCCTTTATGCTCTCATTCGATGTCTTTTGGCCGATTCGACGGTGTTTTTCATCAACATGGCAATGGTCATCGGCCCGACGCCGCCGGGCACGGGCGTAATGGCGGCGGCCTTTTTCGAAACCGCCGAAAAATCCACGTCCCCGACAAGCCGGTACCCTTTGGGCACGGCGGGATCGTCTACCCGGTTGACGCCGACGTCTATGACGACCGCCCCGCGGCGAACCATGTCCGCCTTCACGAATTCCGGCACGCCGATCGCCGCGACCAGAATATCGGCCAAACGCGTGATGGAAGCCAGATCTTGCGTGCGCGAATGGCATACCGTCACCGTGGCGTCAGCGCCCGCGGCTTTTTGCATCAAAATGGCCGCGAGCGGTTTGCCGACGATATTCGACCGTCCCACGATAACTACGTGCCGTCCCGACGGATTGAATCCCGAACGCATCAGCAAGGCCTGGCAGCCCGCGGGCGTGCAGGGCAAAAAACAGGGATCCCCGGAAAGCATGCGCCCCACATTGACAGGGTGGAATCCGTCCACGTCTTTATCGGGATCTATCGCGGCGATCACTTTCGCCTCAGCGATCTGCCTGGGCAGGGGCAACTGCACGAGGATACCATGCACACGCGGGTCAGCATTGAGTTTCGCTATCAGATTGAGCAGGCGTTTTTCACCGCATTCCGCCGGCAATTCATGCGAAAACGATTGAATGCCCACTTCGGCGCACGCTTTCTTTTTCATGCGCACATACACCTGGCTGGCGGGATTCTCCCCCACCAACACCACCGCCAGTCCCGGCACGATTCGCCGTTTCGCCAGCGCCGCCACTTCCTCCTTCATCTCCGCACGCATCTCCGCGGCGATTGCGTTACCATCAATAATTTGAGCCGTCTTTGCCATTGTTTGCGTTCCTTGGGGTTTGCCGCACAACCTCCAGATAATAACGAACGATCCCGATCGCATCAAACCGCCGTATGGATCCGTCAGCCTGGATTCAGCAATCGAAACCCGGATTTTGTGCGCAAACAGCGGACGTCGTGGACGAAGCGGACAAAAACCCAAACCCCTTGACGGCCGAATCGAAGGTCAGGGCAGCGTCACCGTAAAGGGACGTGAAGCGACACCGAGCGCCCGGTTCGTGTGCGACATGACTCGCGGTTGATTGATGGTAAACCGAATCGTGCCGGACGGCTGCGCCGTGCGCCATGCCACGGTTCCCAGTAGTCCCCGAAGCGCCACGCCGGGCTTGTCGGCCAGCACGGCCACCAGCAAATCGTTCGTTTGAGTCGTTCGTGTGACGATGCGCACGTCCGGCGCGTTGGTCACGGCCGGGGCTTCCCATACAAGCCCTTCCGAAGGCTCGGCCTTCAGCAGCAGCATAACTTGGCCGACGGTTACTTGCTGCGGCGTATCCAGATGAATGCCGACCTCGCCATGGAACGTGTCTTCTTTTTTTCCAGCCTTGACGGGACCTTGTAGAATGATAGCCGTGCGACTCAGGGGGGTATAATGAAAAGCCGATGGGAGCACCGCTTCGAGACCGGCGGATTCCCCCCGCACCCGAACGGAGACATCGCCGCCCTCGGGCTGCACGCAGGGCGGAACTTCGACGAGAATGCCCGATCCTCGTAAAATGCGCACCCAGCGCGCCGGCGAGTCGCCAAACCAGACGGCGGCGTCGGGCGGAAAATTTCGGCCCGAAACAACCGCCGGCAGACCACCCTCCGCGGGACATTGGACGGGACTGACACCCGTCACGACGGGGATGCCGGCTCCAGGAAGCGGGGCGGGATCGGCCCCGTCGGGTATGCCGTTGCTGTTCGAATCGGAATTGAGCGGGTTGGTCTCGTCCTCGTCGGCCATGCCGTTCAGATTCAGGTCTTCCAGTCCATCGGGCACGCCGTCGCCATCGCTGTCGGGATCGAGATAATCCGTTTCTCCGGGATCCACCAGGCCGTTTCCGTTTTTATCCTCGACGGCATCCGGAACACTGTCGCCGTCCATATCTTGATCGAAGGGATCGATACCGGCCCGGGCCAGCCACCCGAACAAATCTTCGGCGAAGCGACGGTTTCCGGCATCCATCAGGGCTGTACTCGTCAACGGACCGGGCGCGGCAAGAATGGCGATTCGCCCGCGGCCGTATGAACGCACAATCAACGCGGCCTGGCGGGCTTCACCGGCCACCGGCACGGCGATGGAGGCCGGATCACCGGTATAAACGGCACAACCGTTTTCCATCCGAACGTCCCGCCAATGGCGTCCCACACGGGTGTCGCTTGTCGAGGGGAAAATACCCCCAAACGCTGTATGCGTGTCAATTTCGACTTGAATGGGTTGGAGCCATGAGGCCAGCGCGGCCGGATCGGCATCCGGGAGATAGCGCCCTATGAAAAGCAGCGAACCGCCGTGCAACACATAATCCAGCAAGGCCTGCCGGGTAACGGCGCCGCGCATGGCCGCCGCCGCATCGAGCACGACAATCGTAAACGCTTCAAGCGGTTCCGTAGCCGGAACGACCGCTTCGCGATGGGCGAATAAATGAGGCGGCGCGGCCAGCAGTTCGCCCAGCCGCCGCAGACCGCGCGGATCGGAAGCATCGCGAAACGACTCCCCCCCGGCCTCATCCGGCCAGATCCACAGGATGCGCCGGACATCCGCCCGCGCCGGCGGAAGAACACGAAGGCAGACAGAATGGGGCCGCGCATCATGCGCTATGGACACGGACAACAAACCGGTTCCGGGGCGTTCAGGCGTATACAGACCGGGATCCACACCCATGTATACCACGCCCGGCGCAATGCCCTGTACCGGATGAATCACGAGCCAGGGCAGTTCATTCCGATCGAAAGAAACCTGCCACGGTGTGCCGCGCGGCGTGTCGCTCCCCACGCGGAATGCCTTTATCGCCTGGCCCGCGGTTTCGGCCCGAAACAGAATCTCGCCCGGCAATTGTGGGATCGGTTCCGTTTCCATGGGTGCCGGCGGTGGGTTCTCAAGCGTTTCCATAAACTTGACCCAGCCGCTGCCAAGCGCAACGGACCGCACGGATTCCGCGGTATCCGGATTGATCTGGTGAATAAAGCATCCTTCGCCGACAAAAAGACCGGCGCAGGACCAGCATACCGCCGCAGGCGTTTGATCGAAGGTATGGCGTATTTCACCCCGGCGGCCATCACACCATATTTCAAGTGATTCATCCACGGCCACGGCCACCCGGTTTCCGTCCGGTTCAGGCGCAATCTGCAAGGATTTCGACACGTTGGCCAAATCCACCTGGATGTCTTTTACCAGCCCCCCCACGCATCGCGTTACACGAACGGCATGGGCGAATCCCGATCCCGGCGTGCGCGTCGCCACCCAGCAGGAAGCCTCTCCAACGGCCAGCAGCGCCTCCTCCGATCCAGACGCGGCGCCGGGAATTTCGACCGCTTCGTCTTCTTCAACCGGTAACGCCGGCCCGTCCGGCAAAATGCGCAGAACATGCAGCCAGGACAACGGTTCGCCCGAAGGACGGTCCACGGCATGGCCGGTCAACAATACAAAAAGGCATGAGCCCGTGGTATTTGCGGCCAATCCAGCGGGCATGGCGTCAAAAAGGCGATCATTGGTAATGAACTTTTCTCCAATAATCCGCAACGCATCCCCCCCATCCACAATGCGCACAACAACCCCTGCATTCGACGAAGGCCGGCATAAAACGGCCACGCGGCCAGTATCGGCAATCCGCGCCGCCGCGACAGGCGTTTCCGGTAAGTCGCCACGCAGGGGAGTCGCTTCGCCTTGAAGCGGCCAAGCCTCGGCAAATCCCTTTTCGCCGGTTCCGATACGAAGGACAAACGGCGAGGATCCGCCGGCCAGCGCACATAAAAAACCGCTTTCGCCTAAAGCCGATGCGCCCATAAGCGAAAGGCCGAAGCGGGACAGATTGATTCGAGAAAGATAATCCCACGCCATTTGCGATGTGGATGGCGGACCGGACGATACAACGGCCGTAAGTCCGTCCGGGGCCACAAGCGGCGGTTTTTCAACGACCGTGCCCGGCAAAACCGCCATCGCCTCGACACGCCCATACCCCATCTCCACAATCTGAACATAACTCCGCCCCGCCTCGCGCATGACGGACAAGGTGGTCGTAACAGCAAGAAGACGTTGGGCGCCGGCCGGAAAAACGGCGAAAAGACTCGCCATTACGATCAACAAAAAACCGGTATACGACCCTTTACCGACTGACGGATCAAGCCGTCCTCGGCCTCTTGCAAACCTGTTATGCGCCACTCCGGTTTCGCTCATTGGACGAATCGAAAGGCCCTTTCGCCCGCGTGCCATTGTACAGGCCTGCCGATGGACGAACGAAACCGCTTGTTCCGGGTACAAACACGGAAGGAATCCCCGGCGGCTTCCACATCGAAAGATCTGCCATGCAACCGCAACCCGCGCAGGGAAATCCGGTCCGCAAACGCAGGCCGGTGCGGATTGAATACAATGTCGCCATTCGGACGGGCGTCCACGCCGAACAGGCCAAAGATCACGCATTGGGCGGCAGCGGCCCCGTCCAGCGTACATTGAAGCGGGGTGTCCTTTCGATAATCAATCGCATGGGCAACCAACGAGTCGCCCCAATAGGGCATCCGGCCGCCCCACCAGAGGATACGCCGCAGAATATCATCCGCGGCGTCTGTATGCCCCGTCTTGTAAAAACGTTCCGCAATCTGCGGCGGAAAACACACGCATGCGCCACCGCCGCCATTGTCAATGTCCACCGGATCGTAGGCGATGTCCGTTTTGGCCATGCTGTGCAAACCGTATTCAGAAAGAAATTCGCGCTCATTCAAATGTGAGAGCAGTCCCGCTTCTTGTTCGGCATCCAGCACGCCGCTGCCAAAGAGTTTGAACATCTGAATCGTATAACGCCGATCCTCGCGCCCTTGGCCGTCCACGAAGCGGAACCACCGGGCGTCCGCATCCCAGAGGCGTTGTTTCAATATGGTTTTCAACGCCGCTGCGCGTTCCAGCAGGTCCGGCGCCGGCTTACCCGCCCAATTGCACAGTTCGGCGGCCATCCGGTAGTTCCCGTAACGCCGCCCGTTGAGATCCGGCATGACGTGGTTGTAGGGATAACCGCGCCGAAGTTCGAGATGGCTGTTCGACGGCCCGTAGTCAATCAGCGCAACGGGTTTTGAGGGATCATCGAGCACACGCGCGTGAAATTCGGCCCATTCGAGGATGGTTTTACCGTCCACGCAATCACCCAGAAACGGGAGATCGCCGGTATTCTTCACATAATAATAAATCAGGCCGATGATCTTTTCCTGATTGACCATGTACCACGGGCCAAACGCTTCGCCGGTCGTCGGAACGAATGCAAAATGGGAAACAAGATCCGTTCGTAAAAATTGTTTGATGTGTTCCCGCGTCGCGACGGGATCGTACAACGGGAGAATCTCCCACACTTCGCCGAAATTCCACAGATAATTGCAGACGCACCCGCCTTTGACGCTCCCTGTGCCAAAATAAGGATTCAACACGAAATTCGGAAGCGTCCACCGGTTCATGAGCAGGTGAACCATTGAACGATTGTAGAACGCCGTCAACGCCGCGTTGTCCGAATCGAATACCGGAAGTTTGTCGAACAGATCGCGAACATGCCCGTCCAGCGCCGCGCGCGCGTTTTGGAGCGTGCGGCCGGGCCGCGCGAAAATCCGCGCGCATTCCGCAACGGCATCCTCCGTCTTGCCGATCGTAAAACCGAGGTCTACACGCCGCCGCTCACGCGGTTTCAATGCTATCGAAACCACCCCGCGCCCGCTGAATGCATCCCACGCGACGTCCGACCGCAACACGATTGCCTGCGATCCCTGCACAAGCCGAAGTTCCGAACCATGGGCAGACGCATTCACGGCCGTCGCGCTTTGGGGGCGCGCAAATTCCCAAACCATGGTTTCATCGAGCGTGCCACGCACGTTCCACGCAACCGACACCGTCCGGGGCGCATCACTGTCGTTCGCCAGCCCAAGCACAATCAGACCCGCGCGCGAACCGGGGATCAGAACGGCCTCCGATACAACTGTTATTTCACCTGCCCGCCCCCTACATTCGACTTCACCGTAGCGCCACGTGTACCGATCTGTCCGGATAGGCTGGCCGTCTATCGTCAACTCGACGGAAAAATCGGAACTGACCCACGGCGGCGACCAGATCCCCTCGATGCCGCCCACACGGCGATAGGGGATTCCGGCCGCCAGCATACCGTGCGCCAAACCGAAATGCTCTTCTTCCAGAATGTTTTGCGCGCACGGCAATGCAAAGCGGCCGGCGGGCGCTCCGGCATGGGCCGTCTGCATGATGGCCAAGGCGCATACAAAAACCATACAGGCATCCATGTCACACTATCCTCCGCGTCTTGCCAAACCCCGTGAAACGGCCGTTTTCAAGTCAATAAACTCAAAGGACTTCAGGAACAACAAGCCATGGACAATGTCCTTGACGTCCTTTATGTCCCTTTGCAAGCCAACGGCGGCCGGGCGGTCAACCGCGCAGCACTCGTTCCCCCATTTCAGGCGCAGCGGCCGCAATCGCACGCGCCACCGCGGCAAGGGACCGGCAGTCCAGGCCGAGGTCCGCCAGTTGTTGCGCGCGCGTTGCGTGTTCTCCGAAAGCATCCGGAAGCCCCACCCGATGAAGGCGGACATCGGCGAGGCGTCCGGTGTTTTCGTAATATTCGAGAACGGCCGAACCAAACCCACCCATGAGCGCATTTTCCTCGACGGTAATCAGCGGTATGGACGCCAAGGCATCCAATAAAGCCCCGTCCAGCGGCTTGATCCAGCGCGCATCCGCCACGCCGGCCGATACGCCTTCGCTTTCGAGCAACTCCGCCGCCTTGAGGCACGCCCGAACGAGCGATCCCACCGCCAGAAACATCACATCGGCGCCGTGACGCAGGATTTCCCCGTGCGAAATATCGCGGATTGCCGCATCGCCGATGGTCACGGCCGTGTCCCGCGGATATCGAATCGCCACCGGCCCAGGCTGAACCAGCGCCCATGCCAGCATCGCGCGCAAATCACAATCGTCGCGTGGCGCAAGAATCGCCAAGTTCGGCAACGGGCGCAGAAAACTGAGATCGAACGCGCCGGCATGGGTCGGCCCGTCTTCACCGACCATGCCCGCGCGGTCTATGGCGAACACGACAGGCAGATTCTGCAGGCAGACATCGTGAATGACCTGGTCGTATCCGCGTTGCAGGAATGTGGAGTAAAGCGCGCACACGGGACGCATGCCCTGCGCGGCAAGGCCCGCCGCAAACGTGACCGCGTGCTGTTCACAAATCCCCACGTCGTAAAAGCGTTCCGGAAAGGCTTCCTGAAAACGGTTCAACCCGGTTCCGGTGGGCATGGCCGCGGTGATACCCACGATAGAAGGATCGGCTTCCGCCCGGTCAATAAGCGCCTCGGCGAATACATCGGTAAAAGTTTTTGCGGGCGCACCGGACGACTCTTTTTCGGGAGCGCGCGCTTCGCCCTCGTTTTCGACCGGATCGGACTTGGACGGTTTGACGCCGTGGTACTTGAGCGGATCGTTTTCGGCCTCCGTAAACCCTTTGCCCTTTTGCGTCGCGCAATGGAATAAAATCGGCCCGTGCATGTCTTTCAGATTCGAAAACAGGCCCACCAGCGCGGGCAAATCGTGCCCGTCCACCGGACCGATGTAATTGAAGCCCAGCTCCTGAAACACACCGCCCGCCGTAATAAAACCCTTCACGGATTGTTCGAGGCGGTGGGCGGTCTGGCTAAGCCGGGGACCAATAACTGTCTTGACGAAACTGGCCACGTCTTCCTTGGCTCGCTTGTAGCGGCGGCCGGTAATCAGCCGGCTAAAATATTCGGACATCGCGCCGACATTTTCCGCAATGGACATCTTGTTGTCGTTGAGGATGACCAGCAGATCGCAACCCAGATGCCCCGCGTGGCTCAACGCTTCCCACGCCATGCCGCCCGTCATCGCGCCGTCGCCGATAACCGCAATAACGCGGCGATTCTCACGGAAATAGTCCCGCGCCACCGCCATACCCAGCGCGGCTGAAATGGACGTCGAACTGTGGCCGGTTCCGAACACATCGTAAGGGCTTTCCGCGCGCCGGGGATATCCCGAAAGGCCGCCCTTGACGCGAAGCGTGTCGAAACGGTCCCTGCGTCCGGTCAGGAGTTTATGCGCGTAACTCTGATGGCCAACGTCCCATACTATCCAGTCGCGTTCAAGGTCGAAGACATGATGGAGGGCTATCGTCAATTCGACCACGCCGAGCGAGGAGGCCAAGTGACCCCCATTGGCCATGATCGTCCCCACAATCCGGCGGCGAATTTCCTGCGCCAGAATTTCCAGTTCCTCGATACTGAACGCATGCAGATCGTTCGGGCCGTTTACACGGTCCAACAGCGGTGTATCGTTTGCAGACGCACTATCGTCCAATGGCATTCCAACGAAGCCTCGGGAAAAACACACCGCCCGGCTGCCGGGCCAGACGGCGCGTGGAATTCCTGCTGGTTTCTTTGTTCACAGCGTCCACGCGCGGCGCGTTCTCGTTGCGACCAAAGAATTCATCCTCTTGACGGAGACACTGCGGCCGAAACCGCTTTGGGGAATTATACCACAGGAACAGTCTTACGCAACGGCCCCAGGACGCCGTCCTGGAAGAAAGGAATCGAAAACGCGCTATTCGCCCTATTTCACGAACTTTCGTGCCGTAACGCCGATTTTCAGATCAGCCGGCGAACAGCGGTTTTACGAACAAACGAACTACGCCTTGGGTCCCATACCCGCGATACACTGATCTTCGCGAACGACTTTGCGCGGGCCGCCATCGAGACTCGACGACCAATCCTGCGGCGCGGCCAGCGTCTCGAACGTGTCCAGCACGCCCAAGGCAACGGCCCGGTCGTAAATCAGTTGCCAGCCGCATTCGAGGTCCTCGCGGACTTCGCACTTGCCGTCGCGCGAACCGCCGCACGGGCCGTTGAGCAGACGCTTGGCGCATCGCGTCAACGGGCAAATGCCCGCGTATTCGCCGAGCCGGCACGAGCCGCATCCGGCGCATTTTTCGGTCCAGACGCCTTGCGATTCGAGAATGCCGATGAACTGCGTGTTGAGTCCCGGATACACGGCGGTCTTCGGAAAACGCTCGGCCAACGCCTGTACGCCGGCCCCGCAACCGAACGAGCATATCGCGTCGTAATCGGCCACCTTGGGCGCCAGGGCGTTTATAAAGGCGTCTTCGCATTGCCGCTCGATGACGCACTCGTCCACAACGACATGGCCGCGTCCGATCAACTTGAGCGACATGCGTAATGCCGAACCCAATATGTTCGTTTCGCGTTCACCGCCAGCCAGACACACCGTAACGCATGTACCGCATCCAACGAGGAGCACTCGTTCGTGGTTCTTGACCATATCCCGGATTTCAGGAACCTTCTTGCGATCGGCAACTATCATCGTAGTTCTCCTGCTCTGCGGCGGCGTTAGCCGGCGCCGCGATCATCTCTTGGGTCTTGGTTCAAGCGCCGCTTCCCCAGAATCATCCCGTAATGATAAGGAGGCAGGTCGACGACGCCGGGTGGCAAAAGGGAGAAGCCCGCATGTTCAGCCCACGATTGGCATTGTTCAGGACGCGGCCGAATCGTCATGGATGGTCCACGAGGCGTCGCGGCATCGTAGTTCCAGTGCATGATGCCCAGCTTTCCTCGCCGGCCGACGACGCGGTGCGCTTCTCGCAGAAGCGTGTCCGGCGCTTCGCAGTGAAGGATGTTAAACATCATGGCGTAGTCGACCGACGCATCGGCCAGACCCGTTCCTTCCGCCATGAAGTCGCGTACGCAGGTTACGATATTGGATAGTCCCGCGGCTTGGGCCTTTGCGGCAGTGCGTTCCGTCATTTCCAGTTCGATATCGAAGGCGTACACCGAACCACTCACTATCCGCGCGGCCGGGAGGGTAAACGTGCCATAACCGCAGCCGAATTCGGCCGCGTTGCGGCAGTTCGGCGTCAAACCTAGGGTGGCGAGCACGGAGGGGGGATCGAAAAAACCGTCCCACATGGCTTCGCCGGGCATTCCGCTCTCACGCGCCTTCACGGTTTCCAACTCCTTGCGATGCGTGGCCATTTTCGGCAATCACGGCAGTGTTCCCCGCGAGAGCCGTTTCGGTCTCCCGACGTAAGCATTCGATTCCTTGTTCGGCGCCATCCGCACTTCGGCGGAGAGGGCTTGGACCCAGTCGCATGACTCGCGCGCTCATTTCGCGCACAATTTCGGCAAAACGTGTACCCTCGGCGGAAGAGAGGTTGAACATTTCGAGCCGTTCGGGTTCGAGTCCGATTTCGGCAAGGAACTGCTTGGCGCGTTCGACGCGGCGGCGTGCGCGGAGGTTGCCTTCCTGGAAATGGCAGCCTCCTTCCAGGCAGCCGGCCACGAAGACGCCGTCCGCGCCGCGCTCGAAAGCCGCGAGCAGGTAATTCACTTCAATCTTGCCCGTACAGGGAAGGCGCAGCACGCGCACCGTGCCGGGGTATTGGAGACGCATCGTGCCCGCGAGGTCGGCGGCGGCGTACGCGCAGTAATGGCAGCAAAACGCGACAATGACCGGTTCGTCTTTCATGAAATCAATCGAGTCCTTTGTGCCAACGCGGCTGCGCCACGCCCACTTGTTCGAGATAATCCAGGTCAACCGATTCCTCCGTGGAATTGCCGACGAGCAGGAAATCGAGCGCGCGGAGAATCTGGTTGTCGAGATAGTGGCGCAATTCGATGGCCTTCGCGGGGCACTCGGCGGTGCAACTGCCGCAACCCATGCACACCACACCCTGGACTTCCGCCTTGTTGTTGCGCCCGATCATCGGAGCGTTATACGGGCAGACATGTACACAGGTCATGCAAGAAATACACTTGTCGGGATTGACCCATGCAATCTGTCCCGCGACCGGCATGACCTTGCGCGAAAGAATGGACGCGGCGCGCCCGGCAACCGCATTGGCCTGCGAGATCGTCTCGCCGATGCTCTTGGGGGCATGGGCCGTGCCGCACAGGAACAAGCCTTCGCTCGCGAAATCCACGGGCCGCAACTTGACGTGGGCTTCCAGGAAGAAACCGTCGGCATTGAGCGGCACGCGGAGCAGTTCGGAGATTTCCTGCCGGTCGTCGCGCGGAATCATCGGCGCCGCCAGCACGATCATATCCGGATTCAATTCAAGTGTCCGGCCAAGGCCGGGTTCGTTTATATGGATGCGGCCGTTGGCATCAAGTTCCGGCGGCTGTTCCGCGTTGTAACGAATGAATAGGACGCCTTGTTTCCGGGCTTCCCGATACGCCGCCTCGCGGAATCCGTAGGTGCGCATGTCGCGGTAAAGGACCACGATACGTGCCTTGGGATAACGGGCGCGCAAGAGCAACGCATTCTTCACCGCTGTGGTGCAGCAAACGCGGCTGCAATAGGGATGATCGTCGTTGCGTTGTTCGACGCACTGGATCATCGCAACAGTAGCTTGATCCGGCAAGCGGATTTCATCGCGGCCAAGGCGCTCGGACAATTCCAGTTGCGTCAGCACCTTGTCGCTCGTTCCGTAACCGTAACTTTGCGGAATTCCTTCGGTCGCACCGGTCGCCACAACCACGACCCCGTGTTTCACGTCGCGCACATGGCCGTTTGAAGCAATCTTCGAGGAAAATGCGCCGATATGGCCTTCCACCTTGGATACTTTTGCGTTCAGGTGAACGGTAATCAGCGGATTCCCGTTGACCTTTTCAATGGCCGTGTCGAGGAAGGCCTGCACATCCGCGCCGTCGAGCGTTCGGAAAATGCGGCGTGCCGTTCCGCCCAGCACGCCCGACTTTTCGACGAGGTGTACCGAAAACCCTTGATCGGCGATGGCGAGGGCCGCCGTCATACCGGCGATGCCGCCGCCGATGATCAATGCCGCTTTTTCGACGGGCGCGGTTTCGTCTTTGAGCGGGACGAGTTCCGCGGCGCGGGCAATAATCATGCGCACCAGTTCGATGGCCTTCTGCGTGGCGGCTTCGCTGTCGCCGGCATGCACCCACGAACACTGCTCGCGGATGTTGGCCATTTCGAGCAGGTACGGATTCAATCCCGCGTCGCGCAAGGTGTCGCGGAAAATCGGCTCGTGCGTGCGGGGCGTACACGACGCGACGACCACCCGGTTGAGCCGATGCTCGGCGATATGCTGCTTGATCCGCGCCTGACTGTCATCGGCGCAGGTGTAGACGGTATGTTCGGCGTACACCACGTGCGGCAGCGTCCGAATGCGCTCGACGACACGCTCGACATCCACCACGGACGCGATGTTGCTTCCGCAATGGCAGACGAATACGCCGATGCGCGGCGCTTCGTCGGTGACGTCGCGTTGCGGCGGGTACTGCTTGACGCGCACTTGCGTGCCGCGTGCGGGCGCCAGCAATGCCATGGCGCGGGCCGCGGCGGCGCTGGCCTGCATCACGGTGTCCGGAATATCCTTCGGCTCCTGGAATGCGCCACCCACGAATACGCCCGGTCGCGATGTATCGAGCGGACACAGTTCCGCGGTTTCCGCGAATCCCCATTGGTTGAGCGCAATACCGATCGAACCCGCCTGATTGAGAAGCGCCTCGCTCGGTTCGAATCCGACCGACAACACGACCATGTCGAATTCTTCTTCGACTTGCCTGCGATCCGGGCCGAAATACGTGAGCGCGAGGTTTTTCGTATCCGGCATTTCGAACGTGCGCGAAATGAAGGAACGCACATAGCGGATGCCCATGCTTTGCGCCCGTTCATAGTACCGGTCGAAATCCTTGCCGAATGCGCGAAGATCGAGGAAGAAGATAGTGATATCGAGGTTCGGCTCGTGTTCTTTCGCGAGAATGGCTTCCTTCGTGGCGGCCATGCAGCATACGGACGAGCAGTACTCGTTGTCGCAACCCGTATCGCGCGAGCCGATACACTGGATGAAGGCCAGGCGCTTGGGCGTCTTGCCGTCGGACGGGCGGACGACATGGCCTTGCGTCGGTCCCGACGCCGAAAGGATGCGCTCGAACTGGATGTTGGTAACCACGTTTTGTGCATGACCGAATCCGAATTCGCCGCGCCGGCCACCGTCAAACGCCTCGAAGCCGGGCGTGAGCACCACCGCGCCGACATCAAGTTCGAGCGTCTGTGCGGTTTGTTCATGACAAATCGCGCCCGCTTTGCAGGCCTCGACGCACCGCAAACATTCGCAACATACCCCGCAGTTGAGGCAACGCCGCGCCTCCCGTTGGGCCTCTTCGGCCGTATACGTGTGTTCGACCTCGCGAAAGTCCTTGAGACGTTCCGGCACGGACCATTCCGCCGGAGCGACGCGATCCGATTCTTCGATCTTCTTTTTGATTTTCTTGAGATCTTCCGGACACAGCGGGTTTGGACGTTCAGCAGGTTTTGCAATACCCGTATCCAATGGTTTGCCGGAAAGATAATTGTCTATGCCCTTCGCGGCGCGCTTGCCCTGCGCGATGGCGTCAATTACGCTCGACGGTCCCATGACCACGTCGCCGCCCGCGAAGAATCCCTTGCGCGACGCCGCCATCGTCGTCTCGTCGGTTACGATGGTTCCCCAGCGGCTTACGTCGAGTCCAAAGGCCGCCGCCAATTTGCGATCAACCGACTGGCTGACCGCCGGGATCAGTGTATCCAGCGGAATCTCGAATTCGGAACCCTCGATGGGAACCGGACGACGGCGTCCGCTTTCGTCCGGTTCGCCGAGTTGCATCCGTTTGCAGCGAAGGATCGTCAGTACGCCGTTTTCCGCTACGGCCCGGATTGGCGCGGCGAGGTACTGGATTTCGATGCCTTCCGCGATGGCCGCGTCAATTTCGAGCGGGTCGGCCGGCATTTCGTCGCGCGTGCGGCGGTAGAGGATCATGACTTTTTGCGCGCCAAGCCGCACGGCCGTGCGGGCCGCGTCAATGGCGGTATTTCCGCCACCGACTACCACGACGCGTTTCCCGATTGGAGGCTTTTCGCCGAGGGCATATTGGCGCAGGAAATCGGTACCGTGGATGACACCCTCGACGTACTCGCCGGGGATATCGAGTTTGAGGCTCTCGTGCGCGCCCGTGGCAATGAACACCGCATCGAAGTCGTTCGCAATGGTGTCTGCCGGTACGTCTTTTCCGGCGACCGTCCGCGTCTTGAACTCGACGCCCAACGATCGAATTCCCGCCACGTCGCGTTCCAGAATGTCCGGCGGCAGGCGATAGTCGGGAATACCGACCGACAACATGCCGCCCAGCACGGGCAATGCTTCGAATACGGTTACCTTGTGTCCCGCCAGCGCGAGGAAATGCGCGGCGGAAAGGCCCGCCGGTCCCGAACCGACGATGGCAACCGATTTGCCCGTCGCGGGAATGTCCGCCGGCGGTGTCATGGACGGGAATTGATCCATGGCGAAACGCTTGAGACCGCGGATATTGATCGGTTCGTCAACCGCGCCGCGGTTGCATTTCATTTCACAGGGATGGAAACATACGCGTCCGCAAATCGAAGGCAGCGGGTTTTCGCGACGAATGACGTCGGCGGCTTCCTGGAAACGGCCCGCTGCAATCAGCGCCACATAGGCCTGTACGCTCGAATCGATCGGACATCCCGAACTGCACACGGCGCGTCCGCGTTTTTGAATGACGAACGCGTTCGGCGCGGCTTGGGCGTAGACGCGGTCAATGGCCTTGCGAACGCCGAGTTGCGCATCGAACGGACTGGGGACTTCGATGGGGCAGACCGCGGAGCAGTCGCCGCACATCGTGCACTTGTCAATATCCACATAGCGCGGCCGCTGCAGGATTGTCGCCTTGAAATGCCCCGGCTCGCCTTCGAGTTTGACGACATCGGCCATCGTGAGCACGTCAATGTTTGGGTCGCGCATGCACTCGACGAGTTTCGGCGAGATGATGCACGTCGCGCAGTCGCCCGTCGGAAACGTCTTGTCCAGCCGCGCCATACCGCCGCCCACGGCCGCCTTGTCCTCGACGAGGTATACGCGGAAACCGGCTGCCGACAGGTCAAGCGACGCCTGAATGCCGGCCACGCCCGCCCCGCACACCAGAACCGCACCTGTTGGAATCGAATGGTTTGCGTCTTCCATGCTTATGACCTTCCCGCGGCGGCGCATCGCGCGGACAACTGTCCGGCGCCGATCGTCAGGGCTTCGAGTCCGAGCGCCTCTTTCGGAATTCCCAAGGCAAGCCCCAACAGTTGCGTGATGTATATAACCGGAATATCGGGTATGTCAGCATGACCCTGCCGGGCTTCGGGTTGTCTGAAGTCCAAATTCAATTGGCAAAGCGGGCAGGCCACGACCATGCACTCCGCGCCGGCGCGATGGGCCATCGAAAGCAACCGATACCCAAGGCGGTTGACCACCCCGGTCTTGCTGATCGAAAGACTCGCGCCGCAACATTCGGTTTTCAGCGGCCAATCCACGGCTTGGCCGCCGGCGGCCTTCACCAAGTCGTCCATGCACGCCGGGTGTTCGGCATCATCGAACGCGACGACTTCCGGCGGACGCGACAACAGGCAGCCGTAATAGGAAGCAACCCGGAGTCCTTTGATCGGTTTCAGAATCCGCTTGCGGATGGCGCGCACACCCAAGTCGTTGACTAACACGTCGAGAATATGACGCACTTTCAGGGTTCCATCGTACGGTTTCCCGGTAATTCGCCCGGCCCGTTCACGCTCTGCGGAATCCTCATTGACCTTGTGATTGGCCGTCCGCAGCCGTGCATAGCACGATGCGCACGCGGTCAGGACTTCCGAATAGCCGGCGGCTTGCGCTTTTTGCAGGTTCATGACCGGCAACGCCACGGCCAGCGATGCGTTACTCGAATGGGCGGGTGTCGAGCCGCAGCACACCCAATCGGGAATGTCGGCCAATTCAATGTCCAAGGCCTTGCAGACGGCCCGTGTGGATTTGTCGAAATCCCACGCGGTGGATTCGAGGCTGCATCCGGGGAAAAATGCGTACTTCACCGCTTCTTTTCCTCCTCTTCGGCCCGCTTGAACACGTTGCGCACGTCCTTGGCGCTCTTCGAAAAGTGGGGCAGCAGGGCCAGCTTGCGCTTTCGGAGCATCCTGGGAACCTTGTCCATGTCGGCGAAAAAGTCCCGGCTAAGAAGTTTGTAGAGAGTCATCATGCCGGCTTCGAACACGCGCCCGTGCCAGCGCACGCTGCTAAGAAACGCCTTGTTGAAACTCCGCGTTCGCGCGTCGCTGGCGGATACCTTGCGCTCGACGGCCATCATTCGCAACGTGTCCATGACGGCCGCAATGTCAATGCCCATCGGACAACGCGCCGTGCATGCTTCACACGAGGCGCAGGCCCAGATGGCCTCGGAATCGAGGATCTCGTTCCTTGCGCCCAGATGAATCAGGCGCATGATCTGGCTCGACAGGAGATCCATATCGGGCGCAATGGGACATCCGGAAGAACATTTGTGGCACTGGAAGCACGTACTAACGGCCGCGCCGCTTCGGCGTTCCACTTCAGCCAGCAGCGCGCCGTCCGCCCATTCCAGCGACGATGGAATCGCCGCGTTTTTTTGCGTTGCGTTCATGATGATTACTCGCCCACCTCGTCTGTTATTTCGGCGGTTTTGATCTTTTCCTTCTTGAACGGCGCCACTTTCTGGTAAACCTGTTCCGGCCGCTTGATCACGCCGTCCACGGCCAGCAGATCGCGATCGATGCGAATTCCGAACAGACGCTCGTTCTCCTGGAGATAGGGAAGGATGAGCCGCCAGTCTTCAGGCGTCAGCGGCAGATACATGCCGCCGTTCAATTGTTCCTCAACCAGTGTGCGGTGCGGGTCGCGCACATAAATCGCGCCGCCCGACGCCAACGACAGCAGGTTGCCGCCCGCATAGGGCAGATCGAGCGGGACCACCTTTCCATCCTGATCAAAACGGATGCCGTTCACGATGACGAATCCGCCACCGTCAAGCGGATCGCCCGCCATGAACGATTCCGCGAGGAAATCCAGCGCGGTGCCGTTGATGACGACCCGCGGCTTGCCGACGGCATTGATCAGCGGACGCCCCGCGAGATTGCCCTGCACGAAGATCGTGCCGCCTTTGGCGCCATACAAGAAGGTCTGGCCGGCATCGCCGTAAATGACCATCTTGCCGCGTTTGGCAATTTGGCCGGCCTGGTCTTGCGCGTTGCAATGAACGTACACTTCGAGGCCGTCCATGCCGGAACCGAGATAGTCGCCGGGATTATCGTAGCAATCAATGCGCAGGCCGTCGGTGGCCGGACCAAAACCAACCGCGTGGAAGCGCGTGCCGCGCGTATTGTAATGAACGATGTGGCGCCAGCCGAGGTTGTAGGCGTCCACCGCGACGCGGGCGTCGCAATGATCGCCTTCCGCGGCGAATCCACGCGCATCAATGAGCAGTGTCCGCTCCTCGCTATGCGGCGCGCGCAACTGGCTTCGCGTCTCCCATGTAATCCGGCGGTAGGCGCTTTCGCGTGAATCGCCGAATAGCGGTTGTTGCGCGAAAATCTTCTCGAGACCGTCACGGAGAATCGTGTAGACCGCACTGCGTTTCTTGTCGCCGGTCGGATAACGGTGATCAATGGCCCGCGTCAACGCTTCGATACCGACATGCGGGGCACGCAGCGATGCCTTGCCTGCCAGGTCATGAATGGCATTCCGCAAACGATCGAAATCCATTGCGGCCATCGTGTCACGCAAATAGATGAACAATTTCCCGGCGTCATCCTCGCGGATGGCTTGTTCGATAGCCGCGGAATCCCCTTCGTCCGGCGTCGTAATCGCCGGCGGCGCCGAAAGGTCGCAATGGAATTGCCCGCGGACTGTCGAAACCGGCACGCCGAATTTGTCGGTCGTGTTCAAACGGTACTTCACGCCATGCCCGTTGTCGCTGTGTCCAGTTTCAGGAACGACATTGAACAGGAACGCGCCGCCGTCGGTAAAACTGCCGCCACGCGCATTCCAATATTGATCGGCCACGGGCATGAACCGCGGATCTTCGCTGTTCAGGCTGGCGAGCGTCGCATCAATAGCCTGTTTTTCCGAACAGATCAGCCCGATGGAGACGTCCTTCCCTTCCTGCAACGCAAAAACCTGCGGGCGCAGCATGGCCGTGTCCGTAATGCCGAGGAGTTGAAATCCCTTCATTTCGCTCAAGGTCCGGGCGATGATGAAGAACCATGGGCCGTCCGGCGATCCGTGAATATGCGACGCCTGAATCTGACGGTAGATGCGCTGGCGTTCCGGCGAAAGACGGTCGAAATCGAGTTCCGTCGTCGGCGCCAGCGCCTCGATGATGTACTCGACCGGATACTTGTACACCCGGTGCATCAAATCGAACAGCATGACGGAAACCTCGGTGTCCGTCAGAAAACGCGGAAAGAGATTGCGCTGCGCGAGGTATTCGCAGACGGAGACATAATTCGCGAAGTCGCCGTTGTGTACCAGCGCCTCGTTCATACCGATGAACGGGTGCGCGCCACCCGGATGCCATACGCGGCCGCGGGTCGGATAGCGCTGGTGCGCAATCCAAACGTGCGCCCGCACATCCTCCATCTTGTAATACTGGACGGATGCTTCGGCGTACCCGACAATTTTCATGATGATCAAATTACGGGCGTGCGACACGACGAACGCGCGCTTTTCACCGAGCGACGCGTAGAACTCGTCGTTCAACTTGACGGAATTCTGGAAGACGAACTCGTCTTCAATCTCGCGTTCGCTCAGATTCGACAGGCCCTTTTCGGTCGCGAACCGTTCGAGCGCATCCCGCTTGACGCGCACGAAGTAGCGCGCGACGTCGGGCGGCCGCATTTCGAGCAGCGGCACATCGCGGTAATCGTCAATGGTCGGAATCAACCCGCCGTGGCTTACCTCGAAATATGGTTCGATGTACTTCTTCTCTACTTCTTCGCGTGCATTAGGGTCGAGAAGCGCGATTTGCAGGATGTAACTCTCCTCGAGCGTGCCGCGCGACACGCCAAGGTCTTCCGGCGCGAGGCCACACGCCGCGATGCCGCCGCCCTTGCCGTTGCCGCGGTTGCGCATTTGAATGGACGGTTCGTAAATATGTTTGCCGCGCACCGGAATGGTGCACGCAAAACCGGTGACGCCGCATCCGCCTTCGGCCTCTGGCGATCGCTGATACCAATCGCCCGCAGGCCGGAGTTCGGTGCGGGCGCGGATCAACGTCTCGACTCTGTCCATCGTATCTATTCCGTCCATACACGAATGCGGTTTCATACTTCGGCCTCGTTTTCATAGTCGAGGTGCATCAGCAGGTCGGTGCGGCCCCGCAACGCGGCCACAGAGCCTAGGCCAAGATAAGGAGTTCGAAAATTAACAAACGACATCCCGAAGGGATGTAACGTAAATAGCCGTGGGTAGAACCCACGGAACTGGGCGCAAGTTTGCACAACCCTGAAAGGGTTGAACGAATCGGCGAAGCAACTGTTGAACCCCTTCAGGGTTCCAATAGGGTCTGCATGTTTCCGTGGGTAAAACCCACGGCTATTCATGTTAATCCCCTTCGGGGAAACCGCCTGCGCTTCGCGAACAGTGGAAAAGAAGACCGCATACAGACGCGAACTCACGCGAATATGTACTCTAGATTGGTGTTCATTGGCGTTCATTGACGGTTCCCACATTCTCATAATCGAGGTGCATCAGCAAATCGGTGCGGCCCCGTAACGCGGCCACGGAATCCAGCCCTAACCCGTACAGAATGTCAATCAACATCTCGCGCCAGGCGGTATACATGTTGATAAGCCGCTGCGTCGCCCACTCGATCGAAATGAGTTCGAGCAGGCCGGAATCCGTTGTGCAAATCCCGCGGGGACATCCCCGCCCGCTTTCGCAACAGCCGCAGCGGATACATTCGAGCGCGACCAGTTCCGCCGTGCCGATCACGCAGCCGTCGGCGCCCAGCGCAATGGCCTTCGCGACATCGGCGGGCGTTCGGATGCCGCCGCTGGCAATCAACGTGATTTCGTCACGCACGCCTTCATCCGAAAGGAAACGATGGCATTGGTTGATGCCGTATTCGATGGGCAGCGCGATGTTCTTCTTGGCGATATTCGGCGCCGCGCCGGTACCGCCGTAACTGCCGTCAATGTGGACGATATGTGCGCCGGCGCAGTAGACGCCCACGGCCACCATGTCCACGTCCGCCGGCGTCGAAACCTTCGCGGACAACAATGCGCGCGGGTTCACATGCGCAATCCAGTCGAGGTGCTTCTTGTGGTCCTCGATCGAGTACACGCTGTGGAACGGAAACGGCGAGAACAGCGAAGTGCCGACGACCGCTTCGCGCATCGCGGCCACTTCCGGCGTGTTCTTGTCGCCGAGCAAATGGCCGCCCAGACCCGGCTTCGCACCCTGGGCGTACTTGAACTCGACGATCCGCGCGCGCTTGATCGTTTCTTCGCGCACGCCGAACAGGCCCGTCGCCACTTGGGTGATCACATAATCGGCATACGGTACGAAACGTTCCGGATAACCGCCTTCGCCCGTGCATGTGAACGAATTCCATGCCTTGGCCACGCGCGCCTTGCCGAGCAGCGCGCGGATATTCGTCGAGCCGAACGACATCCCGCCGCCATACCAAGGCACGTCAATCTTAATCTTGGGACGCGAATCGTTCCGGCGATTGAGCAGCAACGAAGTCGAAATGTCTTCACGGCGCAACCCGGCGGGAGGAGCATCCGGAAACCGAAAACGCAATTTGTCGAAGCCGCCGCCGGACGCGCCTGTTTCGCATTCGAGATGAGACGGTGGCCGCCGGCCAGTCTCGGCCATGGCCCAGGTGCTCGCCAGCAAGTCGGGTGTCCAGCGGTAGTCGCCCAAGGTTTCGAATGCCGGATTCTCCGACAATGACAGCGATCCGTTCGGACACGCGGCGATGCAATAATGGTCTGTCTTTTCGCATTCAAAACCGATGCAGCGATAGTCGAAGGGACGAATCGGCGCGCGGTAGCCTTCTGGACGCTTATGAACGCCGTGGGGACACAATTCGACGCATTTGCCGCAGGCCACGCAATGCGAGTCCCGGTAAACGCGGAATTTGCCGAGTTCGTTGCGATACCTCGGAAGGGCCGTGCGGACTTCGCGGCCAACCTCGCTGGAGAGATCGATGGATGCCCTCGCGCTCATACCCGGTTACACTCCCGCTTTCCGTTTTCCGAACAGGCGACCGAAATGCGTCGCTTCGAGATCCTCGAAGAACATCGCGCGGCCCGTTTCGCCGCGCAGCCGGCGCATTTCGCGGATGCCCATCGCGCCCAACAATTCAAGCAACTGGTTCCGCCACGCTCCCATCAAATTCACAATCCGTTGCACGCCGTAGGCTTCTTCGGCTTCCTCGACACGGACAGGACATATTTCGCCGCGCGCGCATTCGCCGCAAAGCCGGCATTCGAGCGCAATCATCAACGGCAGATCGATAGCCACGAGGTCCGCGCCGCAGATGATGGCCTTCGCGACATGTTCGGCCTGCGCGATCCCGCCCGATGCGATAATCGTGACGAGATCGCGGGATCCATCCTTCACCAAAGCTCGATGAACATCGCGCAATACATCGCGCATATGGCGGGGATTCGACGGTGCGTGTTCGCGGCCATGCGCGTCGAACACAAGATGCACAACCTCCGCTCCATCCCGTGTCAATTGGCAGATTCGGTTCGCAGAATCCGGCGCGGCTTCCAGGCGGATGGCCACCAGGCGATGGGGCGACTGGGCCTTGACACGCGATTGAACTTCGATCGCGTCTTCCCCGAAGGGAATCATAATCATCGGAGCGGACGGATGAATGGAGACGTCGGCGCCATCGTACAAGGGAATGCCGCAGCCCTCGTCGAATGAAGTCCCCTCCGGCGTTTGGCGCCCATCCGCGACGAACAGCGTGCCAATCGTCGAGGCGGCCCTGGCAATCGAACGAAGCACCTGCCCGCGCCGGAATGGCGCCGGAACGATATCGAAGATCACCGGTAAAGGAATTTCCATCAGGGCGGGCGGCGTATCCGTCATCCGTCCGTCGCAAAAAGACAGATACGGCGGCTTTCGTCCGATGTCCACGCTCGTGTTGATGTATTCGCGCCCATGGATGCCGTCGCGCGTCGGGCGGACGATTTCCGACATGTCCGTCCACATCGAATCAAAATCCGGACCGCAGAACGGACCGCCGTATCCCGAACCGGAGACCGGAATCGAACCCGTTTCGGCTTGGTACCAATTCGACATGATGATTTCAGGCGTATAGTACTCATCGCCCAGACGCCGGTATTCGGGATTGACGACGCGGGTAAGGATGCCTTTCGTGCAGTTCTGCACGCAGGTCAGGCAGCCCTTGCACTGATACACATAGTCGAGAAAGCCAATCTCGTCGCGTAGCGTGTCGGCCTCTTCACGATAGAATCCGTACACGCAATCGCGCTTGACGCAGTTGTGGCAATTCGAACAGTCCTCGCGCCAATCCACAATGCCGAGTTTTCCGACAGGCCGTTCGCGAGGCGGCGCGGCATGGGTGTGAATATGATATTTGGCCGGCACGATTAACGGACTCCCCATCCGGCACGCTCGATAATTTCGAGCGCGGCATCCTCATCGTTTTCCGCGCTGATCTGGAATCCGCGCAGTCCCTTGAAATCGGAAATCTGCTTGATGGTTTCCAATGCCATTCCGATGCCTGCGGCGCGTTGCGCCCGCGCGTCGCCAGCGGAAGACAGCACATCCAATGTCGCTTGCGGTATCGCGGGCGAAGGACGGCTCGATGCGAATCCAATCGCCCGTGCGGCATCGCATAGCGGCTGAATGCAAGCCAGTATGGCCGCGCGCTCGTGCAGACCACGCGCTACAACCGCGTCCCACCACAAGCGAAATCGCCCGATGTCGTACACGGGTTGTGTGATCAGGAATCGCGCGCCCGCGTTCACCTTCTTCGCCAGGCGCATGATCTGCATCTCCAGCGGATCGGCAAACGGAGCCGCAACAGCCCCCAGACAGAACGGTCCAGCACTCTCGAAACGATCCGGATAGGCGGCCGATCCTTCGGCGAGGTGCGCCAATGCGTCAAGCAGTTGAACGGTATCTATGTCATATACGTTTTTGGCCGGACGGCAGACACCCAGCGTCTGATGCGTGCCGCTGGTGCAGAAAATAGTACGAACACCCAGCGCCTGTGCGCCGAGACACTCCGCCAGCAGCGCGATACGGTTCCGGTCGCGCGTTACGACGTGCAGAATGGCTTCGACGCCTTCCGACGCGACAATCCCCGCCGCAGCCAGCGCCGACATACGCACGCCGTGGCGATTGTCGCTCACGCCGATCGCGTCAACCTTGCCGGCAAACCGTCTCGCGGCCAAGCGAACCGGCGCCGCATCACCCCCTCGCGGTGGAAGTATCTCGGCGAGCAGGATCGGTTTTCCCGAGTCAATCTTGGCCAGGAGACCCATGGGATCTTCATTCATAAATATTCACCTTCAACAAATGGCTGCATCCGCTCCAAATCGTTCCACCGGCCAACGACACCGCTACCGGTCTATGTATCATGCAAGCACCGGGCTTTCGCCCATGGCCCGAAATCGCTCCACGGCTTCACGAACCAAGCCGGACAGATCGCTGTCCTGTGAACAATGAAGTAGTTCGGCCCGTTCGGGTTCCATGCCGATTTCGGCCAAAAGACGCCGCACCGTGCGAATGCGGACTTCGGCGCGATAGTTGCCCTGCGCCAGATGGCATTCTCCCTGGGGACACGCCACCACGAGAACACCCCGTCCGCCCGATTCAATCGCATGGAAAAGATATTGTGTGTCCGTCTTGCCGCTGCAAGGCAATTCTATTACGCGAACACGAACGCCATCCTGTGTCCATTGGCGGGGCAGACGGGAACCTTGGGGAATACAGCGATGGCAAATATAGACCGTTACGCCCGTGTAAATACTTTCGCTCATGAGGTTCTCTCCGCACTTCGCCATAAGAGATGTTACTTCTTTCGACGGCCTGCCGGGTATGTCACGCAATCCTACAGGAAGGAACGCTCTGGACAGTCTCATAAAACATTCCCATTATAGTCTTGGGAAAGAAGCCATGTCAAAAAAATTACCTAATATATTTTCAATCATGGATTTGCCTATTGTTGAACCCGCCAGACTACTACCGGGAAACATTCGCCTAACCAATAGTTTTATTTATGCTATTACAGTATCTTATAATCATACCTTATGGTATGAATTACAAAGAGATACTACATAATTGTTGTAAATTATGTTTTTTAGCCGAATCGAGCGGCGGGCTATTGAGTTGAACATAAGCGACACCGGAGGCGGTTAGAAATAAACTGGACAGATGCGCGGGGAAAACGGTACCTTACCCCGCATGGAAGAAGTAATGATCCGACCCATAGCCGCCGGCGACGCCGTGGCGCTTGAATCCGCATACAATGCACTGGGCGCGGCGTCAAAACGCACGTTCCATCCCTTGGGAGATCAGACGACCGCCGAAGCATGCGAAGCCATTATCGCCGAAAACGCACCGGAAACCGGCCGAAAATTCGACATGGTGGCTGTATCGAACGGACGGATCGTCGGATGGAGTTTCCTCTGGAATCTGTCTTCGGGCTGTCCAACCTTCGGCTTGGGCATCATGGATGAATGGCAGGGAAAAGGACTGGGCCGCCGTCTCATGGATTATGTCCTTGCCGAAGCAATCCGCCGCGGTATTCCGAAGATTTCGCTAACCGTAGTGCAGGACAATGATCGCGCGCGCGGCATGTACGAGCGGCGTGGTTTCGTCCGGCAGGAATCTTTTCTGGGCGACGACGGTTTGCCTTACTACTACATGACCTTGGAATTGCCCATCCAGAAACGGGAGGAAGCCACGTGATCACAGCCGGCATAGACGCGGGATCCCGCGCGCTAAAGATAGTGCTTTTCGACGCGGATGCCAATGCGATTCTCGCGGAAGGCGCCGCGGACCAATCCCTCGATCAGCAGGCCCTCGCGGAACGGTTGCTGAAATCGCTGCTGGAAAATGCGGGCATCGCGCGCGAAGCGCTGGGCGGGATTGTCGCGACGGGATACGGCCGCAACCTAATCCAGTGCGCCGACACAACCGTCACGGAGATCACCTGCCATGCGCGCGGCGTCCGATTTATTGCGCCCGACGCCATGACCATCATCGAAATCGGCGGCCAGGACAGTAAATTGATCCGTCTCGATGCGAAGGGAAATGTCCGCGATTTCAGCATGAACGATCGGTGCGCCGCCGGCACGGGCCGCTTTTTCGAGGTGGTCGCATCACGGCTGGGCGCCGATTTGGCCACGATTGACCAATGGGCCGGGCAGTCCGCCGCGCCCGCATCCATCAGCAGCACCTGCGTCGTCTTTGCCGAAACGGAAATCATCGGACTGCTCGCGTCCGGTACGCCGCCGGCCGACATCGTCGCCGGCGTTCAACTTTCGATTGCCAAGCGCGTGGTCGCCATGGCCGGACGGAATGTCGAAGCGCCCATTGTTTTTACCGGTGGCGTCGCACTTGTTCCCGGCATGGCCAAAGCCATCGAAACGGCCCTCGCCCGTCCCGTGCGCATGGCGGAAAAGCCCCAATTCACCGGCGCGATCGGCGCTGCAATCCTGGCGGCGGCCCGGATATGATCGGATGCGGATTGTACCGTTGTCACAACGACGATAAAACGAGGAGGATGAATTATGTGGGCTCTTGGGATTGTGGCGGGGTTGGCCGCGTACGGCCAGGCGGCGTTGGCGCCTGAGGCATTTCTGCGGCGGGTGATCGAGCACGGCGGCGGCGCGGATTTTATCTTTGAAGATGATCGGCCCTTCCCCGAATGCCATGCGTCCACGCTCGTCGAAACAGGCGACGGAACGTTGCTCTGTGCATGGTTTGGCGGAACCAAAGAAAAAGATCCGGACGTAGGCATCTGGACATCGCGATTCGCCGGCGGCAAATGGTCGCCCGTGAAGCGTACGGCGAAAATTGCCCCCATCGCCCATTGGAATCCGGTTCTCTTTCGTGATCCCAACCGCGGAATCTATCTCTTTTTCAAGGTCGGCCCCAGTGTGCCGCCATGGCAAACCTACTGGATGCAATCCGCAGACGATGGGAACACCTGGTCCGACCCCGTCGAACTGGTGGCCGGCGATCACGGCGGCCGCGGTCCCGTAAAGAACAAGCCCATCATTTTATCCGACGGCGCATGGCTGGCGCCCGCCTCCACGGAAGAAAAGGCGTGGAAAGCGTTCGCTGACCGATCCGAAGACGGCGGAAAGACATGGCGGCGTTCGGACGACTTCCTGTTCGATTTCGTAAAAACACATTGCAACGGCGCCATCCAGCCGACATTCTGGGAATCGGCGCCGGGCCATGTCCATGCGCTCATGCGGACCACGGCCGGCAAAATAGCGCGCGCGGACTCGTCCGACGGCGGCAAGACATGGGCCCCCGCCGAAATGACCGATCTGCCCAACAACAACAGCGGCATTGACGCCCTGCGCCTGGAAGACGGCCGCGTGTTGCTCGTCTACAATCCCGTCGGCCGCAATTGGGGACCGCGTACACCGCTTACCTTGGCCGTATCAAAAGACAACGGCCGAACATGGTCCGCCATCGCCGATTTGGAGACAGCGCCGGGAGAATATTCATATCCCGCCATCATACGCACCTCCAACGGTGTGGCCATTTCATACACATGGAAACGTGAACGGATCCGTTGCTGGCGAATTCCGGATGAAGTCTTGAAGTAGCCCTTTCATCCAATCCTCTTGAAATCCGATTGAACCGGGATTCGGCAGTCAAGATTGGATTCCACGCGCTAATTTCTGGGCGTGGTGGACCTCGTGGACAAAGCGGAGTTCACCCGTAAGGGAATTGGTTTTCCTGTTCAACTCGTCAACAATGTCCAAAAGTTAGAACGCAGAATCCGATCTTCACTGCCGAATCCAGGGCGAACGCCCCGTATGTGTCCGATCACTTCCAAGACCGCGTAGATCTATCGGTCATTTCGGGATTGCACAGGGTTCCCGATTATTCCGGCTTCTTTTCCACAGTCAGGTCCGGAACAAAAAAGCCCAGGGACGCGAAACTGATGGAGGTCCGGGTGTCGCCGGTTTTTCGCGCCGAAATGTCATGGGCCAGCAGGCGTCCGGTGGCGGATTTCGGCAGGAGCCGCAGCATGATTGCGATGGCGTTTTTCGCGCAAATCGGGTTGCGGGTCTCGTCGAGATATTGTACAAAACCCTGGAAATCACGCGTAAGAATGAAATGAAAGGCCTCCTTGTCCAGCGCCTCGATGGATTCGACGATGTTTTCTTTGAATGGCCGGTAACTGAAATTGTTGCCGTAATGCGTAATGTCGGAACTGACGACCAGCAAGGTCCGTTCATCCATCAAGGGCCGAAACGTTTTTGCGACGGCTTCGATCGCGTCCACGTCGGTTTTCTTTTGGTAATCGAGGAAATCGCCGACCAGAGCGGGAATCAACCGGAAGGCGCCAAGCCGTTCCTGCAGGAAGGGAAGTACCGCTTCGATCGAATATTCGATTTCATGGACCTGAACACGGCTGGAATCGGCCTGGTAGTTGACGCTGCGCACTTCGATGAGCGGCGAGAGGTCCAATTGGCGGATGGATTGGCCATCCAACGGAATGCTGCCCAATGGGGTTTGGTAAAATTCGACCGACGGGATCGAACAGCCGCGAAAAGAACTCCGATGCGACGCCCCCAGCACGATAACGCGATCATATTGTCCAGGCTGCAACATTCCCAGTGCGGCGCCCGCAATGGCGCCGGAGGTCGGGTACGGCGCGTGTGGCACGATGCACGCCGCCATCCGCTCACCCGCCGGCGGGCGCACATCTTTCATGCACTCCTTCAGGGCCGATTCCAACGCCGGCTTGTCTGCGGGATACCAAACACCGGCCGCGACCGGCAGCGCAAAGCGCGTCACGGCCCCGGACAGGCCGCTCCAAAGAAGCGCCACGCATAGGCCGCAGAAAAAATGAAAGCGAATCATGCGCCGCTTGCCGTCATCGTATCGCATCGGCAACTCCAAGACAGGCCTTGCACACAACCCAGTCTCTTTTCCTGCTCGTGATCGTCATCGTTATTGTAATCGCTGAAACAACTTCGCGGAATTCATGCCCGTCAAATCATTATACTCCAATTGATAGTGCAACTTATTTACCGAGATCCGGCAGGGCAAAACCGGGTTCTACGTCCTAAGGCGGCCCAGCCGCAATGTTTCGATCAAGGGCTTGCGCACAGGACTCGGGTTTCGATTGCCGAACCCAGGATGAAAAACTTCTTACTGTTCCGATAAATGCCGAATTTGAAGGCGCTATCCCCGTCACCGTTCAATTATCCAAGCGGATTATTCCATTTACGGCAACGTGCAACAACGCAAACGTGCTCAGGCGCAATGCCTGGGTATGGGCAAGGCTTTGCCGGCCTTGGACGATTTTTCGGCTGTGGCGATGACCGCAATGACGCGCCGGGCGCTTTCCGGGGTCACGGCGAGCGGTTCGCCGATCATGAGATGATCGGCGATGTTGCGGTAATAGGCATGCCAGTCTGAATCGAAATATTTGAGCGTGGCTTCGGATCGGACCCCGTCACGAAAACTGATGACGGTGAATTTGTCGTCGTCGTAGTCGAGGATGCCGCCTTTTGTGCCCAGGATGCGCCAGCGGGGCTTGCCGGCGGCGGCGATTTGCGACAATTCGATGAAGGCGCTGCATCCATTCGAAAACCGTACCATGGCCGCGCAGTGATCCTCGTTGGTGACGTCATGCCAGACGCGTTTTTCCTGGAAATAGCCGGACACCTCGGCGATTGGCGACGGAACAAGTCCGAGGGTCCAATCAACGATGTGCGCGCCCCAATCGTAGAATGCGCCGCCGCTGATCTTTTTTTCGGACCGCCACCAGTAACTGGGATGTCCGTATCCGCCCATGCACGCCTCGATATGGAAAACCTCGCCTATCAGGCCGCTGGCTATCGCGTGCTTGATGGCCATGTAATCGCCGTCCCAGCGGCGGTTGTGAAAGACGCTCAACATGCGCCTGTTCTTGCGCGCGGCGGCGATCATCGCGTCGGCCTCTTCGATGGTGATGCAGAAGGGCTTCTCCGTGACGGCGTTCACGCCGGCGTTCAGACATTCGATGACCAGTTTGGCGTGGACATTGTGCTCGGTGATGACCGTGGCCAGTTGGACGCCGGATTTTTCAAGCATTTTCCGGGAAGAGGCATACGTCGGAATGCCGGGGAAATCCTCGATGGCTTCTTTCCTCCGTTCTTCGACGAGGTCGCATGCGGCCACGATTTCAAAACCGGCGGCGCGCATGCTTTCGAGATGGTGGCGGCCCATCTTGAATGATTTGCCGTATCCGATGACCCCTGCCTTCATGGATTTGATCTCTTTGCGTCCAAAGGCCCAGTCCGTGCCCCGGCGGATCATTTTCTGCACTTCGGGATGGTTCAGCGCGCGTTCATCGTGGCCCAGCGCAAGGAAAAAGACCCGGCCTTTGCCGTAGATTCGGGTGTATGCCATCGGCTGCGGCTTACCCCGCCACATGGCCGTTGCCAGCACGTCACAGGAATCCGCCTGGAATTTGTCGAGCACATAGAGTTCATCCGTCACCCGGAAAGGCTGTATCCGCCGCGTGATCATCGAATCCGACGCCGTCGGCGTGACGGGAAACTCGAACGGCACATCGTGGCGGGCAAATGTCGAACCCAGCATGTCCACATAGGCCGCATTTTTCATGAATGAAGCCGCCGCACAATGCAATCCAATGAAAACGCCTCCGGCTTTCACGAAATTGACCAGCCCGTTTTCCTGATCTTTCCGGAGGTCCATGCCGTCAGTGTAGCCGAGCACGGCATCGAAACGCCCTATCGTTCCCGCGCGCAATGTGTTCAGGTCATGTGTTGTCGAAACCTGATACCGGCCGGTGTCTTCCAAGAGTTTTTTTACCATTTCGCCGCACCGATCGAAGGGATGATACTGTCCGCCCAGCACCATGAGGATTTTTTTCATCGTGGCCATTCCGCGTCCTTTCTCGGGTATAATCACGCCATGTCCAAGTGCATCGGATACGATTTTACGGACATATCGTTGGAATAACAAATCGCCTGCGGGCGGGAGGCAACGACGAAGATGAGCGGGGAAGCGAAAATCATCACCTGTGACGCATGCGGGCACATCATGAAAATTCCGCCCCAATATGCCGACACGCCGGGGCGCTGCAGCCGGTGCGGCGCCATGGTAAACGATCACGTTTTGATACCCTCGATCGACCTGTCCGATTTGGGGCCGCCTCCGAAAATAAAGGCTATGCCCTCGGCCGCCAAGACGCCCGAAACCTTGGCGGCGGCTCTCCGCCGGACAGTGCTCGCGGGACTGGCCGGATCTTTAGCGGGCGGACTTATCGTGGGCGTTTTCTTTACCCTTCGGCGCACGGAAGGGCAGGCCATCACGCTGGGCACTCTTTTTGCCAACGCCAACACAGGACTCGTGCTCGGCTTCACATTGTGTTCGCTGTTCGTCCTCGTCAAACATCTGAATTGGGGGCCATTCAAAGCAGCCGGGGCCGGAATGCTCAGTTGTGTCGTAATCGGTTCCGTGATGTTTCTTCTGGAAGCCCATTGGGTCGCTCCGCCTGACATGGGCCTTTTCGCCCAGATTGCAATGACCGCCATGGCGGGCGGCATCGCGGGTCTGATCATGGGGGCCAAATTGAATGGTGAAGACTGACCGAGCTCCCAACGACAGCCTTTGCGGACGGATTGGAATCAGTTTTTGAAATCATGTTATGTTGAAGCGTTAGGTTTTTCGATCGTTGAGGGAACGGGAGGTGAGCAATGCGGATCATGGGTGTATTGATCTTGTTGGTGTTGCTGGGGGGGGCCGCTTTTTCGGTCGAATTCGCATTTGAAGAACAATCCGGATCGTGCCTGTTGAAAGGCGATGGAAAACCATGGATGGTCACCATGACGGCCGCGTTCGACCCGGCAAAACGCGACGATACCTACAAAGTCTATACACATATCTACGATTTTCAGGGAATCGCGCCGATTACCAAGGGACCGGGCGGAAAATATCCGCACCATCGCGGCATGTTCATCGGTTGGAAGGATGTCGTGGCCAACGGCCTCCATTTCAATCTGTGGGAAATGGCGAATACCTCGCAGCGCCATGTGGCGTGGCTGGAACGCAAAAGCGGGCCGGACTCGGCGCGCCAAACGGAACGCATCCACTGGTGCGATCCGGAGGGAAAAGTCCTCATTGAGGAGACGCGGACGATTTCCGTCCAGCCCGGCGGCAGCGGCACGCGCCTTTTCGATTTTCAGTCTATCCTGCTGTCTCAATCGGGCGATATCCAGTTACGCGGGGATCTCCAACACGCCGGCATGCAGGTCCGCATGGAACAAGAAGTGGCGGAGCATGAAGACTCGACAAAATACATTCTGCCCGAAGGCGCCCAGGAACTGCCGGACGATAAGGTCGTGGGCGCGTGGTGGGTTTGTTGCAGTCCGGTTGTGCGCGGCGTGCGTTATTGGATTGTTCACATGACGCCGCCCAGCCATCCGTTGGGCCAGCCGGTGTATTCGATCCGCCGGTATGCGCGGTTCGGCGCGTTTTTCGAGCCGGACTTGCAGGCCGGAAAACCGTCGGCTTTCTCGTTTCGCATTGCGGTATCGGAAAAGGAATTGGACCGTGCCGCCTGCGACTCGCTTTATGCCGGCTATGGCAAGACCATTCCCTGATTCGATTCGGAGACTTTCGCGTGCGCAAGTTGGCGGTCACTCTCTACGGCATCGCTCATGGATTTTTGATCAAAGAATCCGCCGCCGTGCCGGAACAGCGCGCGGAGTTGCACGTGGAAGGGGAGCCGTGGCTGGGAACGGTTGCGACGCCCTACAATCCCGCCGCCCATCCGGATACCTGCAAAGTGTTCACGCATTTGTACAGCGCTTATGACGGACTGCCGATTACGAAAGGGGCGGGCGGTTTCGATTCGCATCAGCGCGGCCTGCATATCGGCTGGCGGAGCACGGAAGTAGATGGGCAAGTCTTCGACACTTGGCACATGACAGATTGTTCCCAGCGCCATGGCGGATGGCTGGCCGAACCGGGGACTGTGGCCGCCCATTCGTTCATCGTGGAATGGTGCGACGCCAGCGGCGGAATTTTTATACGAGAATTTCGCTCCCTGCTATGCCGCCACGCGCGATATGGCGCGCGCATGTTCGATTTACAGTCGCGGCTGTCCGCCGTGGACCGTCCGGTCACGCTGCGCGGCGATCCGCACCATGCCGGCGTCCAAATTCGCCTGGCCAATGAAGTATGCCGGCGCCCGTGGAGCACCCGGTTCGTGCTGCCGGGCAATGCGCAACGCCGGCGAAACGATATCGTATACGATGCGCTGTGGGCTTGCTGCCTTGCCGATATTCGCGGCAAGCGCCATGCGATTCTGCACATGGCCCATCCCGCCAATCCGGGACTCGAACATATGGCCTATGGGATACGCGCCTACGGACGTTTCGGGGCCTTTTTCGAGGCGGATTTGAAGCCCGGATCTCCCTTGCGCATGCGTTTCCGAATCTTGTGGACCGAGGGCGAATTGGATGCGGGCGAATGCGAAGCGCACTATCGCGAGTACACCTCGTCCGTTTGAACTTAAAATCGGCAGTTGAACGCGGCTCTTTCGACCAAACCATGGACGAGATGGACGTTGTGGACCCAGTGGGCTTCACCCGCAAGGAGATTGATTTTCTTGTCCATTTCGTCCATA
>Ga0101944_10000401_pt1 | contig 130235 bp, 127 predicted proteins | sample DewCreD2012metaG_FD_75245 | JGI IMG/M metagenome (GOLD analysis project Ga0101944, IMG submission 75245) | Hot spring sediment bacterial and archeal communities from British Columbia, Canada, to study Microbial Dark Matter (Phase II) - Dewar... ...
TAGCAGTGAAATGCGTTGATATCGGAAGGAACACCAAGAGCGAAGGCAGGAAACTAATCGAAGTCTGACGCTGAGGCACGACAGCTAGGGGAGCGAAGCAGATTAGAGACCTGCGTAGTCCTAGCCGTAAACGCATCCCTGCTAGATGCTTTGAGTTATATCAGAGTGTCGTAAGTTAACACGTTAAGCAGGGCGCCTGGGGAGTACGGTCGCAAGGCTAAAACTCAAAGGAATTGGCGGGGACCCGCACAACCGGTGGAGCATGTGGTTTAATTCGAGACGAAGCGAAAGACCTCACCACGGTTTGACATGCTATCGTACAGCTTTCTGGAAACAGGAAGTAATTCGCAAGAATGATAGCAAAGCTGCTGCATGGCTGTCGTCAGCTCGTACCGTGAGGTGTTCCCTTAAGTGGGGTAACGAGCGCAACCCTTTTCCCGAGTTAGATATGTCTCGGGAGACTGCTTCGCCTTTGGCGAGGAGGAAGGAGAGGATGACGTCAAGTCAGCACGGCGCCTATGCCGTGGGCCACACACATCCTACAATGGCGAAGAACAATGAGTCGCGAGAGGGTGACCTTAAGCAAATCTCTGAAATTTCGCCTCAGTTGGGATTGGAGTCTGCAACTCGACTCCATGAACGCGGAATCGGTAGTAATCGCGGATCAGCAGGCCGCGGTGAATACGTTCTCGGGTCTTGCACACACCGCCCGTCAAGCCAACAAAGTCGAGGGTAGCCGATGCCCGCCATCTGGCGGGTGAAGCTAAACTCGGTGATGGGGACTAAGTCGTAACAAGGTATCCCTACTGGAAGGTGGGGATGGATCACCTCCTTTCTATTTTAAGAAGCCGTGTACAATCTGCCAGTTGGCGGAGAGTATTACGGCTTCTTATCCACCTAAGCTTTTGATGCCAAGGTGGAGTGCACGATTTATTATTAGTGTGCATTTTTCCTACCACTTTTTGATTATCAAGGGTAAGACTTTGTAATCAATTAAAAATCCGTCCTTTTGAGGACGGATTTTTTAACTAAAGTAATTAACAATATAAGATAATCTAGGTTTAATTTTATGCTTGAAATAATTCAATATAGAGCAAAAAATCCCGATTTTACCCGAAGAGGTTACAGAGAAACCAAGTACTCGACTGTAAATCTTGCTCCTTCAGGTCATAGGACTATTTATTCTTTAAGAAATGAAAGGTTTGCTAGACATAGACGCATGGATTATCTTTCAGAGATGTTTTTAGGGAATGATCTTGATTTAGATAAACTTAATAAAGTTTTAGAAAATAATCATGATATAGCCGCAAATTTTGCTTTGCGTCTTGGTTTACCACTAGAACAAGAGATGATATCTGGTGGGCGAATAATACCTCTTTATGGAGGGGAATCAAAAAGAGCATTGCAATTTAATTTTGTAATGAAAAATCATGAAAACAATGCTTTATGCGTATTATCAATAAGTAGAATAAAGGGTATAGAGATGAGAATAAAAGGAGAAATTGGTCTTAAGAAAGTTGTAGTTTCTAGAGATTTTCAGCCCCAAATTATGTGGGCAATTGAGAGATTACATCAAGAGCTTACTTCCTGTAATATTTATCACCCTCCAGGTGGTTTAGCTTGACACCTAATCTTTATATAAGCTAAATTATAGTTATATCACATTAAAAGCATGTCGACCAATAGAAAGATCATTTTTGTTAATGATTATTTTTATCATGTATATAATCGTGGTATTGAAAAAAGAGCAGTGTTCACAAATAGAAGAGAGTTTCAAAGATTTATTGACACCTTTACTTATTATCGCTTTCAGACTGCAAAAATGCGCTTTTCCAAATATCTTGTTCTCCCTGTTGAAGAAAAGAAAAAGTTTCTTATGGAAGTAAGTAAATTAAATCCATTAGTTGATATTGTGGCATTCAGCTTGATGTCTAACCATTTTCATTTTATTTTGAAGCAAAAAATAGAGGATGGTATTTCAAAATTTATTTCAAAAACTGTTAATAGTTACTCAAAATATTTTAACACAAAACATAAAAGAGAAGGACCGCTTTTCCAGGGGATATTTAAAGCAGTTTGGGTGGAAACCGATGAACAACTTATGCATCTTTCAAGATATATCCATTTAAATCCATATGTTTCTTCTTTGGTTAAATTAGGCAACCTTTATTCTTATAAGTGGTCTTCTTTACGAGATTATTTAGAGACAAACCCGTTTTCTTTTATTCAAAAGGAATCTATTTTAGGTTTATTTAAAAATAGAGAATCATATAAAAAATTCGTTATTGATTATGCTTCTTATGCTAAAGAATTAGGGAAAATTAAAGATTTAATTATTGAAAGATAAGGTGCCAAGCCAATTCACCCTCCAGGTGGCATAAAAGGTGGCATAAAACAGGTGGCATAAAATAGAAATGGTAGATATTGACGGAAATTTATTGTCATGCTAAGCTAAAAACTAACAATGAAAAGAGACACTCCACAAAATCTTCGTATTCCTGGTCCGACACCACTTCCGCCAGAAGTTCTAAAATCAATTTCCCAGCAAATGATCAATCACCGCGGTCATAGTTATGAAGTTATCCAAAAAAGAGTAATTGAAAACCTCAAATATTTCTTTCAAACAACAAATGACATTTTTCTTCTTACTTCATCAGGTATGGGGGGATTGGAGGCGGCAATCGTCAATTTTTTTTCGCCAACCGATACTATTGTTTCTTTTACCTGCGGAGAATTTGGCAATAGATGGGCAGATGTAGCTAGAGCTTTTGCGGCAAACGTGGTACAGGTAAAATTTCCATTAGGAAAAGCGGTTGATAAGGATGAAGTTTTCAAAACTTTAGAGAATCAGCCTGATGTAAAAGGAGTATTATTTACCCTAAATGAAACCGCGACTGGAGTCTTAAATAAAATTAAGGAATTTACTCCCTTTGTACATCAACATAAAAATAAACCTTTAATTTTAGTTGACGCTATCAGCGGATTGGGAGCGATAGATTTGCCGATGGACGAGTTAGGGATTGATGTTTTAGTAACTGCCTCGCAAAAAGCTTGGATGGCGCCGCCTGGTATTGCCATGATTAGCGTATCTGATAAAGCTTGGAATTTTCACTTAAACGCCAAAATGCCCCGTTATTACTTCGATCTTTCCATGTATAAAAAATTTGCTGAAAAAAACCAGACGCCGGCAACCTGTGCCGTTTCAACGATATTTGGATTAGATACCGCTTTGCAAATGATGAAAAAAGAAGGCAGAGAGAATATTTTTAAAAGACATCTTGAACTTATGAGATTAACTAGAAAAGAGTTAAGAAAATTGGGCTTAGAACTATTTGTTGATGATAATGATGCTTCGCCGACTGTCACTTCGATAAAAATTCCAGATGGAGTCGATGGTCATAAATGGTTGGAAATTTTGCGAGAAAAATATAACGTGGTTTTGGCTGGCGGGATGGGGGAGACGAAGGGAAAAATTATCAGGGTGGCACATATGGGGTGGGTAAATAGGAAAGATCTGGAAAATGTAATTCAAGCCTTACGATCGTCGCTTGAAGATTTAAAAGTAAAAAATATCTGATTAAAGTAAATCTTAGAGAGCAAAACTAAACTCTGAAACTAAAAAGTTAAACTTTTTTTGAGTTTATGAAGGTTCTTATCTCTGACAAAATAGCTGACTCTGCTATTGATCTTTTAAAAAAGAATAATATTGATTTCGATTACAATCCCGAAATTTCTCCTGAGGAGTTATTAAAAGCCATCCCTAATTATCAAGCTCTTATCGTCCGAAGCCGTACAAAGGTGACAAAAGAGGTTATTTCAAAGGGAAGAAAGCTGCAAATCATCGGCCGAGTGGGGACGGGGGTGGACAATATTGATCTGGCGCTTTCTAAACAGCATAAAATTTTAGTTGTCAATGCTCCCGATGCCAATTCACAGGCTGTCGCTGAATTAACAGTTGGACTGATATTATCACTTCTTCGCCATATTCCAAGGGCAGTAAGCTCAATGAGAGAAGGTTTATGGTTGAAAAAAGAACTGGTCGGTGAAGAATTAGCGGGAAAAACTATCGGTATTCTCGGATATGGCCATATCGGGAAAAAAGTGGAGAGCCTTCTTGAACAATTTGGTACAAAGATATTAGTAGTTTCAAGAAAGAGATTAGATTGTACTTTAAAGGAATTATTTGAGACAGCTGATATTGTAACCATACATTTGGCTTTAAATAAAGAAACTAAAGGCTATGTGACAAAACACTGTATAGAAGTGATGAAACCGACAGCTTATCTTATTAATACTTCGCGTGGAGAGATTATAGATGAAGAAGCTCTCTATGAGGCCTTAAAAAATAAAAAAATAGCCGGGGCGGCCTTGGATGTTTTTTGGCAAGAACCTTTACCTGTTGATTCCAAATGGCGGAAATTGGATAATATCATTTTAACACCGCATCTAGGAGCATCAACAAAAGAAGCGCTTAAAAAAGCAAGCATTACTGTTATTAAGGATGTTATTCAGGTCATGCAAGGAAAGAAGCCGGAAAACCAGGTGGTTTAAATAAATTTTTGACTTCCTAAGTCATGAAAACCAAGATTTTTCATCTTCAAATTATTCCCATTGCCAATATACTTTGTCATGAGGAATATGATACTTCCCGCGCTGGACCTTTGGTTGAAAGACTTAAAAGTGAAGCAGTCTTAGTGAATCCTATCATTGTAGCTTCTTTGGATAATAAAAAATATCTTCAATTGGATGGGATGAACAGGCTTTCGGCTTTTAAAATGATGGGTTATAAGAATATTTTGGCGCAGGTTATTGATTATAACGATCAGGATGCAGTAGAGCTTTCATCATGGTGTCATCTTTTTCCTCTGCATACAGAAAACTATGTGAAATGTTTAAGTAGCATGGAGGAAATAAATGTAAAAAGAGGACAAACAGAAAATGTTGGTCATCGTTATATAAAAGAAGAAGGTTTAGGAAGAATTTGTACGGTTATATCCAGCAATCTTGATGTTTATTTGGTTTCCGTCAATGGCAAGCTGCTTGATAAGATAGCCAAACTAAACGCAATAGTTTCCTGTTATAAAAACTGTATTATTAGAGACGTCCTGCCTTCTCTTCCCACTCAGGTTGGGTTGCCGCTTCTTTTTAAGGAGCATCCAGAGGCAAATACTATGGTAGTTTTTCCTACCTTTACAAGACATCAGATAATAAAAGTAGTGAAAAAAGGCGGGCTTTTTCCAGCAGGAGTCACTCGTCATCTGATTAAAAGAAGGTGTTTAAGCGTAAATGTGCCGATGGCGCTTTTTGATAATAAAAGGGGAGTAGATGACCAAAATAGACTTTTAGAGGAGTTTTTATCGAAAAAGCCATATAGAGTATATGAAGAGCCAACAGTATTTTTTGAATAATTTTTTAATCTCTTAAGAGTTTGTCTAAATAATTTATGATAATTAATTCAAAAACAGGTCAAGTCAGAAAAAAATACACAATTGCCGAGCTTAAGGAAAAAGCAAATTACATGCGCGGGCTTGATCTTATAGCGCTTAATCTTGCTGGTAGCGGTCATGCCGGAGGGACGCTGTCAATTATGGATATTACAGCGGCTCTTTATTTATCTGTAGCTAACCACGATCCCAAAAATCCCGATTGGGATGACAGGGATAGAATTGTTTGGTCTGTAGGGCATAAGGCGCCCTCGCTTTATCTTGGGCTTGGTATAAGCGGCTATTTTCCTGTCGAAGATGTAGTTCTGCTTAGACGTTTTGATGCTCCTTTCCAGGGACATCCTCATAGTCTTAAACTTCCGGGTGTAGAATTTTCTACTGGTTCTTTAGGCCAGGGTTTAGGTTTGGCGGTAGGTTCTGCTCTTCGGGCGAAACTTGACGGTAAAAAATATAAAGTCTACTGCATCACCGGCGATGGCGAATGGGATGAAGGTTCCATGTGGGAGTCTGCTATGGAGGCGAGTCATTACAAACTTGATAATCTTATTGTTATAGTTGACCGTAATTATCTTCAGATTGATGGTTCTACAGAGGAAGTCATGCGGCTTGATCCGTTGGAAGAAAGACTTGCCTCTTTTGGTTTTGAAGTTATCAAAGTAGACGGTCATGACTTGACAAAGATACTTAAGGCTTTTGAAAAAGCCCAAAAGATAAAAGGTAAGCCTATCGCAATTGTTGCTAGAACAATCAAAGGCAAAGGCGTTTCTTTTATGGAAGATGTAGCCGGCTGGCATGGTAAGGCGCCAAAAGATGAAGAACTTGATAAAGCCCTTAAAGAGTTGGGTCTTTGGGAAAAATTTGATCTTAAAAAACTCAAAGAAAAAGCCCTTTCTTATCAAAAGAAGATAACAGAAAAAATCGAAAAAGCGGTGCCTAAATTTGGAAAAGACTATTTTTGGAATAGAGAGAAAAAAATGAAAGTGGTGATGGAGCCGACCCGTTTCGGATTTGGAAAAGCATTAGCCAGGCATGGCGGTGATGAAAGAATCGTTTGTTTGGGACTTGATATTTCCGAATCTGTACAGATTTACAGATTTTACGATGGTTATCCAGAGCGGAAATTCCGATTTTTATCTATGGGCATTGCCGAACAGAGTGCTACCACCGTGGCTGGCGGCTTAGCCCGTGAGGGAAAATTGCCTGTTTTATCTACTTATGGAGTTTTCATTTCCCAGAGAAATGCCGATCAAATGAGGACTTCTATTTGTTATGGCAACTTAAACGTGTTTTTTGCCGGAGCTCACGGTGGAGTTTCCGTAGGCGCAGACGGCGCCACTCATCAAGCTCTTGAAGAGATTGCCGTCGTTGGTATTTTACCCAATATGCATTTGGTAATACCCTGTGATAGTCTTGAGACGGAAAAAGCGACAGAATTTTTACTTTTTAAGGTTAAAGGGCCAAAATATATCCGTTTTGCTAGGGAAGCTACGCCAATAGTAACCAGTGAAAAGACCCCTTTTCACTTTGGTCTTGCCAATATTATTAGATTACGCGGTTTGCACGATAATTTTAAGGATGCTTTTGAAACTGTAGTTTCGACAAATTATCATGATGAAGGGGAGCAAGTGGCGATATTTGCCTGCGGACCAATGGTGCCTGAAGCGATGCGGGCAGCTTGGATACTGAAAGAACAATATAAGATTGAGACTAGAATTATAAATATGCATACCGTAAAGCCTTTGGATCGTAAAACGATTATTAAAGCTGCCAAAGAAGTAGAAGTGATATTAACAGCTGAAGAACACCAAAAGGGCGGCTTCGGCAATCTTATTGCGGCGACAGTTATGGAAGCAGGGCTTCCTAAAACACCTAAATTTGCCATGATAGGGGTGGAAGATCGGTTCGGCGAATCTGGCGCGCCGTGGGAGCTTATGAAAGCTTTCGGATTAACGGCAGAGTTTATCGCAAGTAAAATTATCAATATGCTTTAATTAAAATTCAAATTTATCCAGAGATTAGATAAATTGGATAAATTTGGAAAGGAGAATTTTATGAAACCATTTGCAAAAAATTTTGATAGGATTGGTACGGAAAATGCTTTTGCCGTAGGTCCGGAGATTGCCGCTTTGATAGATAAAGGTTGGGATATCGTAAAAGTGAATATCGGCGAACCGGGATGTAATATTCCTCAAAAATCTACCGAGGCTGCTATTGCTTCATTTAGACGTCATGAGACACATTATGCTCTTTCTACAGGTTCCAAAGCGTTTAGGGAAGAAGTTGCAGCTTATATATCTTCTACTCATGAGACTAATTTTTTACCTAAAGACATCATCGCTACTCCCGGAGCAAAACCGGTAATTGCCGGAACTATGTTTATTCTTGTAAATCCATCAGATGAAGTAATCTATCCAACACCCGCTTATCCGATTTACGAATCAATGGTTGATTTTATCGGAGCAAAAGGCGTGCCTATTCTTTTAAGGGAAGAAAACGGGTTCAGATTTGACATATCAGAGTTGAAAAAACTTGTTAATCAAAAAACCAAGCTTTTAATTATAAGCTCTCCAAGTAATCCCACAGGAGGAGTTTTAGAAAAAGAAGATTATCTTCAGATTGCTCAACTTGCGGAAAAGTATGACTTTTACATCCTTTCAGATGAGATATACTCGCGTTTGGCTTACGGCGGCAATTTGCGCATTGCCAAATTCAAAGGCAACAAATTGCCTGTGACGGAAAGCATATTAAATATTCCCGGTATGGCAAAAAGAACAGTCCTTATGGATGGTTTTTCCAAGGTTTATGCCATGACAGGACTTAGGCTTGGATACGCAGCTAGCAAAATTCCTGGATTTATCGATAAATTCCTTACTTACGCGATAAATTTCTGGTCAAACCTTCCGGAACCATGCATGGCGGCAGCTGTAGCCGCGTTAGGTCGCGATCAGTCAGAAGCGCAGGCAGAGGTAAAAAGCTATAATGAAAAACGCGATGTGGCTGTTGAAATGTTAAATAAAATTGACGGTATTACTTGTCATAAGCCCAATGGCGCTTTTTATCTTTTTCCCAATGTAACCGCAGTTTGCAAAAAATTAAAACTTAAAGACGCTGAAGAACTTCGTAAATATCTTTTAACTTATGACAAGAAAAATAAAAAAGGCGTTGCAGTTTTAGCTAGAGCCCATTTTGGCAGAAGGATATCCGGAGAAACAAAAGAATACATTCGTATTTCTTTTGCCGGGAAATTGGAGAGTATTAAAGAAGGAATAAGAAGAATAAAAGAAGCGGTAAGTTGAAATTTTCTGGTGGGCTGCCGAGGAGTCGAACCTCGCACCTCTTTCTTATCAGGAAAGCGTTCTACCGCTGAACCAGCAGCCCCTTTTTATATTTTATCTTTTTTAATGTCCAATACTATGGCCATTTTCGCCTAAAGAGAAAATAGCTTCAAAAGCTTCCGTACTCGTATTCAGGATATAAGGGAAAGCAAGCAAGCTTAAAAATAGTATACCAATTATATCCTGTACTGTTTCTTTTGCGTGTCCATGGCCATGTTCAACAGACATATTTATGGAGGCGCGGGAGGGAATCGAACCCTCGCGTAGATGTTTTGCAGACACCTGCGTTTCCACTTCGCCACCGCGCCTTTATGGATTTTTCCATTTTATCAAAAAGCGGTAAACTTGACAAATATCCTATAGCATGATATACTGCGATACTTTATTAAACCGATTGATAATTTATTTATCGGGTTTTTTGATAAAGTACATTGAAAAATTAAAAGACCTGTAGAAAAAGTACTCCTTGCTGTTGAGAACAAGGAAAAGAAACCCTCCGGCAAGAGGGTTTTTTTAAATTTAGAATGAAGTGCTGGATTCTTTCTCAACATCTAGCACTTCATCCTGAGTTTAAAAACTTAGGTCAATTCTTACAAGATCACTAGCCATTTGCGGCTTAGTTGATTTTGGAAAGATTGAATTATACCTTTCTTTGTTTGGAGATATCAAATAAATTGGTTTACTCTGAGCAAAGCGAGGAGCTCTTTACAAATTCGGGGGTATTTTGGGTAGATCCTCCTTGGAAATTTGTGCTCCCAAGTATGGGAGAGAATATCTTTTCTCTTCCATCCTCGGGGGCGCAATTCAAGTAGGAGGAAAAAAATGAAGTACGTAGTGGGAGTTTTGGCCGCAGTGCTTATAGCACTGCTTGTCTGGGGACTGGTCTTTCGGGGCTGGTTCCCTCAGACTGTCGTCGAGGAGAAGGTTGTGGTTCAGACGCCGACGCCGGGCAGCGTTGCGAGTGGGGAATACACGGTCCTGCCCGCTTCGCCGCGTCCGGACACTGGCGTCGCCTACGCAGCGGTTGTGTCAGACGGCATCTGCCATCTTGACAAGATCGCAACATGGTCGGAGCAAGCTGGAGGGCCCTATCGGATCGAGGCTGGCGGAAACGGCGTGGAGCATATCGATTTCTACCCTGCAAAGGGTGTGAAAGCGGTGAGCTACATCGTTCCAATCCGCGAGCCCGAGATCTGGTACGGCTTCGGTAGCGCCTGGGAAGGCAATGGGCCCGAGTGTCAGAGTTTCGATTACGTCGCTGACGCGAGAGCATATGCGACTGGTCGTTTGAACAACGGACACTCCGGGATCGTTGTCGACCTTCGTTCAGGTGCGCCGGTCGTTGTGGCAAACGTTGCCAACATGAGTGACGAAGAGGTTCAAGAACTCCTCGCCATTCATCGCCAGAAGATGAACACCGCAACTGCGGCCGCCGTGTCCGTTCCTGCCACATCTACCTCGGCGCCTTCGACCGCTTCAAAGCCTGTGCCTGTTGTCTGTCCGAACGGACTCAGAGAGGACCATCCGCCTGTGGTGGGCAGCACCTGGTCTCCCCTTGGGGAGTGGAGGATTGTCAACTTCTGGACCAACGAACCTGGGTTCAACCAGGCGGAGCGTAAGCTCCTGTTGAGTCCGAGTGACCGCCCTAACCTCCGCGGTGGAGGGTCGTCTTGGTCTTGGCTTGCCAATTGTGGCAGCGTCGCCCAGAGCGAGTACGAAAAAAACTCTCTTCCGAGCGTAACGCTCGCTCAGCTTCAGGCCGAAGGCCTAGTCCAGTAGTTCAACCCGCGCCCCCGTTGCTTGTTTTTTCTCCAGTCGCAAGACTGGTCCGCCACAAGGTGGTGATGGTCCCGATTGGGGTTTGGCCGTTCGCGGTCATATTCCCAAAAAGGAACATTTAGAAAAAACAAGCAAGCTCTCAAGGCGAGAATGTGAATATTGTCGTTTTAGGAGCTTGCATATGAAGATAAATCATCCATTAGTATCAATCATCATGCCCGTTTACAATGCGGGAGATTATCTTGTGGAGGCGATAAGAAGCATCCTTAAACAGACTTATGATAATTTTGAACTGATAATCGTCAATGACGCTTCTTCGGACAAATCGCTTAAGATCATCAGAAAATATAAAAAATTATATCCTCAAAAAATAAAATTGATAAATCTTAAAAGGAATCTAAATCGCGGCGGAGATGCCTGCGCCAATCTCGGGTTTGCCAAAGCTAAGGGTAAATTCATTGCCCGTATGGATGCGGATGATGTAGCCCATCCCGAGAGAATAGAAAAACAGGTTGATTATCTTCTTGCGAATCCTGACGTGCTTATGGTTGGAAGTCATGCGGCAATCATCAATAAAAAAGGAGAGATAATTGGAGAAAAAAGAGTGCCTTTAACGCACGATGAAATATATAAAAATTATTTCATCACACACCCGATGATACATCCAAGCATTATGATAAATAAAAAGAATCTACCTAAACGAGATAGATTATATACGATCAAATACGATGCAAACAATGATTATTTGACATTTTTTGAATTTCTGAAATACGGCAGATTCGCCAATATTGATGAAAAACTCATAAATTATCGGCTGCACGGGAAAAACGACTCTCTTACTCATGTGAAAAGCAGATTTATAAATTCTCTTAAAATCAGATGGGTTGCTTTTTCAAAATACGGATATGAACCGACGGCAAAAGCAATGTTGGCTTTGATCGGTCAAATTTTTGTTGTTTTTCTTCTACCCGAGAAATTATCCATTTTAATCTATATGATAGTCCGTGGCATATATAAGCCAGAATCAATTCTAAAATTTAATTTCATTCCCGCTTTTTCAAGAATAAAACGCTATGCGCTTTCACTGCTATGACAAAATATTTCAAAGGATACGCGACTTATGGCCGATACTTCTTATTATCGGACTTGAGCTTATTCTCTTTTTCACTAATTATATTCCAGATACTTTTTTATTGGGTTGGGATAATCTTTTTCCAGAAAAAAATATCGCGGTAAACCTGGAAAGAAGTATTTTTTCAATCTGGCAGGAATATAGAGGCTTGGGAATTTTAGACGGGATGGCTCACAGCGCTAATCTTATCCATACGCTTTGGATTTGGCTTTTGTCTTTATTGTTTCCCATAAATACCTTAAGATACATGACCAATATACTGCTTCATGCTGTTGGCGGCATAGGGATGTATTTTCTGCTTTTGGAATTATTTAAGCATAAAGATAAATTATTGTGTCTTGTTGGCGCCTTATTTTATCTTTTTAATATCGCGACAATACAAATGTTTTTTACGCCACTGGAGGTATTTTCGTTTCACTTCGCTTTTTTGCCTTGGCTTATATATTGTTTATACTCCTATATTTTGGTCGGAGGCGGGAAAAATTTAATCAAGTTTATCTTCTTTTTATTAATTTCAACGCCGCAGGCATTTGTACCGTCTGTTTTTATCGTCTATTTCATCGCTTTCGTTGCGATTACTTTATCACTGTTTAAAGTAAATAAAAAAAGGATACTACGGATATTTTCTGCATATCTTTTTGTTTTTATATTAAACGCCTATTGGGGATTGCCTTATATTTATTCGGCTTTCCACGCCTCCGACACAATAGTAAATTCCAAAATAAACCAGATGTCTACCGATAATGTCGTAGATAGAAATAAGGAATTTGGCAACTTGGAGAATGTCATCCTTATGAAAGGTTTTTCATTTAACTATGTTGACTATCAAAAAAACGGTGAAAACGGTTATATGCTTTTAGCTTGGCGCAACCAGATGGAAAAATTTCTCGTTAAGACAATAGGTTATATATATTTTATATTTGCATTATCAGGTCTTATTTTTATTATCAGAACGAAGAAAGTTATTTATTATCCTTATGCTTTTCTTTTTATATTCTCATTTTTGATGCTGGGAAGCGATATTCCTGGTTTATCTTTATTTACTGATGTTTTACAAAAAAATATTCCCTATTTTTATAACATTTTTCGTTTTGCCTTCACCAAATTTTCCATTCTCTACTGTTTTGCTTTTACCGTTCTTTTAATTTTAGGCTTAAATGACAATCTTTCATTTTTTAGAAATAAAAAAATCCGCAGTTTTTTGACTGCGTTAACGGCGGTTTTTATCTTCATTTATGCATATCCTGTATTTTCCGGTAATTTTTTCTATGAAAATTTGAAAGTTAAAATTCCTGATGAATATAATCAGTTAGTTGCTTATTTTAAAAACCAGGATAAAAATACACGAATTGCATTTTTGCCGCAGTATTCATATTGGGGTTGGACATATTACGGATGGGGATTTAGGGGCTCCGGTTTTTTGTGGTATGCATTGCCGCAAGCCACACTTGACGGAGCATTTTATCCTTGGAGCCGGGAGAATGAAAATTATTACTGGGAGATCACCCAAGCGATTTATTCGCAAGATAAGAATTTATTTTTAAATTTGCTTGATAAATATCAGATAAGTTGGTTGCTTGTTGATGGAAATATCATAAGCCCACCCTCGCCGCGGGCTTTATATCTGGAACAGGTAAAAAAGCTTATAGACGGATCGGGTAAAGTAATTTTGGAAAAAGAGATTGGAAATATAAAGATTTACCGTGTTTTACTGGAGGCGAATCCAAAAGATTATGTCTTTTTGGTCAACAATTTACCGTTGATTGAACCTTCTTATAATTGGAACAACCGCGATCAGGGATATCTGGAATACGGGAATTACATAACAGATAAAATATCAATCAAACTTAGGGCAAGTAATCGACATTTAACGATTAACAATTCAGAAAATAATGAAATATATTATCCTTTCAGATCATTATTTACAGGAAGAAAACAGGAAGAGTTAGAGTTTGATGTTGAAAACGTTAGCGTCAAGCAGGGTTTTAATGGGCAAGAGGAAGAATTTATTTTCAAAGTAAAAATTCCCAAAGAGTTGGTTGGTGCAAAGTTAGTTGTTCCGAAGCTTATCGATGATGAGATTTCAGAAATTGACAGCAAAGATTTAAGCCAGGTAAACAAAAAATATCCCCAGATTTTTTTGGATGAAGAAGTACTCAATTTTAATTATTCTGTTTCTTCCGAAATTCCACTTCCTTATATTACCGATGGTAATCTGGAGGTACGCGTACCCAAAATATGGGGATATTACAGCGCCAAGATGGATCCTAAAACTTACAGCTTGGAATCCAGTTCTTGCGACCCTTTTAATAAAGGCACAATGAATCGCAAAATAAGATACATAGAAAATTCACCGCTCGTCAGATTTACCAGTGTGGGATCCAGTAACTGTCTGGATTTCGATTTACCGAGGCTTACTCAAAAACTTGGATATTTAGTCACTTTAGAAAACAAAAATATAGAAGGAAAAAGCCTTTTATTTAGCGTGATAAATAAAAATTCTCAAAGGATCGATTTGGAGACATACTTGCCGAAATTCAACGAGCCTAAAGAGGTTCAACCTCCTGGGAGGTTGAACCTCCCGAGGATGTCTTATTTTATCATTCCTCCTATGGAAGAGTTCGGACAGGGTTATACGCTTCACTTTGATAACATATCGATCGGCCGGACACAAACTGTTAATGATCTTGGGCAAATTACCGTTAACCCGATTCCTTACAGATTTTTAACTTCATTAAAATTAGTTAAAGACAGAAATTTTAACCAACAGCCAACGACTAATAACCAACAGCTATCAGTTTTTCATCCTAATCCCAGTTTTTATGAAATTCAAATAGCCAATAACCAATTGCCAGGGACAAACAGCCAATATCTAATATTATCCCAATCTTTTGATAATGGTTGGCATGCCTATGAGATTACAAACGACTGGTTAATCGACAGCTGGTACATGAAACTTTTGATTCCAATATTCGGCAAAGAAATCAAAGACCATGTTTTAATAAATAACTGGGAGAATGGATGGAAAATCAGTAATCAGTTATCAGCAGTAAGTAGTCAGAAGCCGGTGACAATAGTTTTAATTTATCTGCCACAATATTTGGAATACTTAGGATTTGGATTGATGGGAATTAGCTTTATTTATCTCCTTATGACAAGACAGACAAAAACGGGGGCGCGAGATTAAAAAAATCATGTGTTAGCGAATAACTGAAAGAACAGATTGCAGAGTAAGATCTTAAAGATCAATCTTTATAGCCTCTCCCTTTTTTGCCGTTCCAGCAAGTAGTTTTTGCGCGATCACATCTTCTATCTTTTCGGCAATCACGCGGCTTAGGGCTCTTCCGCCGAATTGACGGTCATGACCTACAATTGCCAGTTTTTTTATAAGTTCGGGCGTAATCGCAACCGAGACCTTTTTGTCAGCAAGCCTTTTATTAAGAGTTAGAAGTTGAAGTTTAGCTACCTCCCGCAGATGACCTTCGGAAAGAGGAGAAAAAACAACCACGGCATCAAAGCGGTTAATAAGTTCAGGAGAAAAGATGCCCTGATTTAGGACGTATTCAACAAGGATTTTTTGCAATTGTTCATCCTTAACACCCATGTTGATATTTTCGCGGATAAATTCTGCACCGGCGTTGCTGGTGGCGATGATAATCGTATTTCTAGCGTCAATTCTTTTACCGTTGCTGTCCACGATATATCCTTCGTCAAAAAGTGTCAGAAAAAGATTGTAGACTTCCGGAACTGATTTTTCAAATTCATCAAAAAGAAGCAGGGAAAAAGGGTTGTCTTTAAGTTTGCTAGTCAACTCTCCCGGGGTTCCCGTTCGTACTGACCCTATCAATCTTTCAAGTCCTTCTTCTTTTTGATACTGGCTCATATCAAAACGAATCATTTTTTTCTCTCCACCAAAATAAATCTGGCAGAGAGCTTTAGCGGTTTCCGTCTTTCCTACGCCTGTTGGTCCTAAGAAAAGAAAAGAACCAATAGGCTTTTTACTAGATGAAACGGCAAGCCTTCTTCTTCTAAGCGCCGATGAAATAACTGAAATGGCTTTTTCCTGATTGACAACCCGTTGGTGGATTTTTTCTTCAAGTCTAGAAAGTTTCTCTTTTTCGCTTTTGCCTATTTCCCCAAGAGAGATTTCCAGTTTCTGGGAGAGAAAGCGATCGATATGGATAGGCAAAAGCGCATTTGCTTCTATAGTTTTGGCAAAGAGGCAGCTTTCATCAAGAAGATCTATAGCTTTGGCTGGATATGGTTTGTTGCTTATATAACGTTCGGCGTTTTCAAGAGTTTTACTGATGGCAGGATAAGTGATAGTAAGAGAGTATTTTTGTTCAAGGACTGGCACTATAGTCAATTCAAGTTCGGTGATTACTGTTTCACGGTCTGGTTCATTTACTTCCACTTTTTCAAAAAGAGGAGCAAGTACAGGATTGGTTGCTAGGTATTTGTGATAGTTTTCAGGTGTGGTGATGCCAATGAAACCTACCGAGCTTACGGCAAATTTGGCGATCACATCTGCGGTATCGGTTCTGCCGGGTTGGGAAGAGCAATATTTATCCAATTCGTCAATAAAAGTAATGATATTACCGGCAAAGGAGGCTTCGGCAAGAAGTTTTTCCATAATGCCTTTAACCTCCAAAAGAGTAGGCGCAGCCGAGAGCACCGCAGGCATATCAAGAGAAAGTATCCTTTTATGTGACAAAAGCGGAGGGCAAAATCCTGAAAATATCCGGTGGGCGAGAGTTTCAACAAGCGCATGTCGGGCGGTGCCAGACTCACCCACAATAATAACATTGTTGTTTTGTGTTTTAGAAAGTATCCGTTCGATTTCTTTTATCTCTTTTTCCCTGCCCAAAAGCAGAGGAAAAATGGAATAATTTTTGGTTAAGTCTTTTGCATATTTGTCAAACTCGACCGTGTATCCATAAGCCCACTCAACGCCGATACCGGGGAGACTCTTGATTTGTGCAAGATCCATAAAAAGAGGCGGTTTTACAAGGTTCTGTTTTTTTTCATACCAAAGAGCGGCGTTTAAGACATCCTCACTTTTTAGGTTTTTTTCTTCAAGGATATTTTTAAAAGGGAGATAAGAGATGGCAAGCATCTCAAAAAGATCAGCCAGGCTTAAATTTTTCATATTTAACGCATCAAGCAGAGGAGAGGAAGAAGTAGATTTTTTGGCATACGGCAAAAGCCTGGCAAAGACTTCTTTTGGTTCAAGACCAAGTCGCAGAATCACAAATTGACCCTCCTTGCTTTTGAGAAGATTAATCAAAAGCGTATACGGGTTTCCTCCGCTTCTTTTGATAATGGTTGAGACGGGATCCTTTTTCTTTCCTATTCCAAAAAGATAAAGCGGCAAGGTGAGAAAGGGAATTAACACCCAGATAAAAGCAGGGATGGCAAAAAGAAAAAAGAACAAAACGATAAGATAAAGACCGCATATTATAGTGATTATACGGACTATAGCGGCGATTAGCCGCGAAAGAAAATTGAAGGTTACAACATAAAAAATATCTGTGGGATGAAAGCCGGGTTTTTTGCGCACTAGTTGTTTTTTCCACGGGGCAAAAAGCGTACGAAGATGCAAAGGTATGGAAAAATAATAGAAGGGAAATAAAGTGATGTTTTTCCAGAGCGTCAAAAGTTTAGTCCAGATAATAAAATAATGCCAGTCTAGGTAGCAAAACATAGGAATTGACTCATTGCTTAATAAGCTAAGAAACTTATTTATACTTTATAGACTAGCAGAAAAAGATTAGCCTTAAAAGGGGATATTACACTCGCCTTTAAGTGGATCGCAAAATTTAATTTTGATTCCCGGGCTGTTGGTGGCGCGGGCAACCCACTCGGAAATCTGTATGGCAGAGAATTGACCGCTTATGTACCCGTCCATCACCTTTTTGTAGTCAGCGGGCGTGTAAGAGTAGGAAAGAGAAGAAAATATTGTAGAAGAATTATTTAATAGGTTAATTTCAAAATTCACAGTATTTGGTACGACTACAGGATAATAAGAGAGATCTTCATACAATTTTGTTTGACCATTCTTAATTTCGACTTTCACGTAATAAGTAGTATCAGCATCCAGATTATCTATTATTTTTGTATAACTTGAAGTATTTGAGATCGGAGAGTTAATATCATTGTATAAATCTATAGTTTGGCAATTAGACCCATTTTCATCTAGGCAACCTATCACACTTGCTTTAGTGTATGGTTTGGTGTTATCTGTAGTTATTTTCATTACTAACACCACGGTATTTCGGTTAATTGGCGTAGGAGTTAAAGTGGGAGTTAAGCTCCCTGTGGGAGTAGGTGTTAATGTAGGAGTGGCGCCTATCAATTTGCAGCATACAGGGTAAGTGTCGGGGCAACCTTTTTGTTGAGGATCAGGATAAGAATTGAGTATGCTAACGCCACAAATTCCTTCCCTTTGGCAGGTGCCTCCTTCTGCCGCGCATTGAGTAGTGGGTAGGGTAGGAGTAATTTGTCCACCGGCTGGCGGAAGGGTATAAGGACATTCAGGTGCATTACAGGTTTCCCAATTCTCGTTGGGGCCGCTGCATACTCCATCACCGCAACTTTTGCCGCTGCTTGAGCAGGTTTGGGAAGCGTCTGTTCCTTTCTGGTTAACTCCTATGCAGGTAGAAGCAGGACCCTGATCAGCTCCGTCACACCATGGGTCAGGCAGCTGGCAGACTTTACCTCCCTTTCTGACACATCTTATTTTATACCCCTGACACCAGCCGTTGTCATCGGTTCTTCCATCAAAATTTTCAATACATGCGCCCAGTTGGCACTCATTCCAATGGTAGCCGGCGAGTGTTTTAATCTGCGAACCGGTAGCTGCCTTACCTTGTGTTCTGGTTTCTTGTTGGGCGACAAATGAACCAAGGATTGTGCCAGCCGTCAAAAGAAGAAATGAAATGATGGTAAGTGTAGCCGCCGCTTCGCCGCGTCTTTCTTTTTTAAATAAACTAGGTATTTTTACCATAAATTATGATGATTAATGCCTAATTTGACCTTTTGTCTTTCGTAAAAAACAGACTCCTTTCAGAAGGAGCGCTACTTAATTTCAACAGCAAGATCTGTTATTTTTGTCGGATCAAGGATATTTTTGCCGCTTGAGGCAATGATAGTTTCAGAAGGATCAATGCTTATAACAGTTTTATCAGCTGATCTGCGCGCCTCAAAGACTATCGCCGCCACTTCTCCTTTGCCTTTTGGCACTACGATTGTATCGCCTATAAGATTGGCCATCCCTGATATCTTTATCCTGCTGTTTTCAATGTTTTTGACTGGTAAAACACCGAAAAAACTACCCTGTTTTATTTCACGGGCAGCAAGAAGACTGCCGTCAAAGTTGATGACAAAATCAGCCGCCTCGACTTTGTTTTCGTCTGTATCAATAGCAAGGCTGATGCTAAAAGTATCACCGCGCGATACGCTTTTTTGTTCTGTTGTGAGAGAAAGGGCAGCGGTTGCATTGGGTAAAATTTCCGTTTTTTCTGGGAGGGTTTCCGCAGGGATAGGGGGAGTGTTTTTTTTATTTAAAAACTTTATGTACCCGTATGAAAGGGCAAAAGCGCCGACAAAGCAAATAAGGAGAATAAGAATAATAAGCCGCGCCTCTCTTTTGCCAATTGTTACGATATCGCCAAACATATAAAATCCACTATAACGATTTTTCTTAATGCATGTCAAGTATGTTAGAATAAATGGTATTATGGTGTTATCTGATCGTGAGATTAAAAAATATCTTCGGGAAGGAAAGATAAAAATCACACCGAAAATTGACCTTGCCAACCAATTAGGTTCGGTTTCTGTTGATTTGCGTTTAGGTTATAAATTCCGCATATTTGAGCACAGCCGGTATCCTTATATAGATCCTTACGATAAACGTTTTTCCGCTGATGTGACAAAGGAATTTATTGCGGAAAAAGGCAAACCATTCATTCTTCAGCCGGGAGATTTTGTTTTGGCCACTACTATAGAAAGTATCGTTCTTCCAACCGATATAGTTGCTCGGCTTGAAGGTAGGTCATCTCTTGGTAGGCTTGGAATAGTGGTGCATTCAACAGCCTCGGTTTTTGAACCGGGATTTTCCGGAAAGGCGGTAATGGAATTGGGGAACATGGGAAGGATTGCGGTAGCGCTTTATCCGGGAATGAAAATCTGCGCTTTGACCTTTGACACGTTGTCGAGCCCAGCAGAAGTGCCTTACAATAAAAAGAAATCCGCTAAATATATGCATCAAGAAAATCCGGAACCATCAAAAATAGCGGAAGAAATTAGATAAGTTGCAATTGAAAATTTTATGAAAGTAGCTCATCCCGATTGGCCTTTGTATTTCAAAAATATTCTGCGTGTAGGAGATCTTTCTTCAAATGTAGGAGTAGTTACTCTTTGGACCGAGCGGGACGTGGTAGAAAAAGCTTTGTCAAAGAAAGATTATGCAGCTATTGGCAATCTTTATGCCGCAGCCGGTATAAATCACATGATGCGAAATATTTTTGCCAACCCAATGATCCGTTATCTTATTATCTGGGGAGCAGATATGAGCCAATCGGGGCACTCTTTGGTAAAATTTGTAGAAAAGGGAGTTGACGAAAACTATAAAATCATAGATGGGCGGGGAGAGCTTGAAAAGGAGATACCAAAATATGCGATTGATGAATTCCGCAAAAATGTAAAAGTGATTGATCTTCGCGGAAAACCTTTGGTTGAGGTAAAAAAAGTGATAGCTTCTTTGCCAAAAGAAAAGCCCTTTGCCAAAAAGCCGAGAGTTTTTCCGCCGGCCAAGCCTGCTGTCGACCAGTGGCCGTCTGAATCGACAGGGTTTCGCGTAGAAGGAGACACCGTAGCGCAAACTTGGCTTAAAATTATTAATCTCATCCAAAGATACGGCAAGACTGAAAAAACCCGCTATGCCAGCAATAATAAACTTAAGGAAATCCTTAATCTGACGGCAGTTATCAATAATGAGGATCCGTCAAATGAATATTTTCCCCATTATCTGCCTTTTTCCAGACAAGAGCTTACTGCTTATTATCCTGAAATGATGACCGCACGCCGGATTCCCGGTGCGGCATACAATTATGGCGACAGGATGCGTCATCAGGTCGCGGTTGATATTGTGGATCTTGAGAAAGGTAGGAAAAGAGTCAAAGTCTCTTACGTTGATCAAATTAAAGAAATCATTGAACTGCTTAAGCGCAGGCCTTTTTCCAAGAAAGCATACGCCGTCCTCTACCGGGCTGATGATTGGTTGAAGGCTGATTCCTCTGATACGCCGTGCATGACGCAGTTGCACGCTCGGGTTACCCAGAATAAGCTTTTTCTTACTGCTTATTTCCGTTCGCAGGATATGTTCCACGGTTGGCCAAGAAATGCTTTTGGCTTGCGGCGCGTGCAGAAGGAAATTGCTCAAGGCACAGGTTTTCCAATGGGACCACTGACGATTATTACCATGTCTGCTCACATGTATGCGGATGATTGGAAGACAGCGGAAGAGATACTTAAAACTTCTTTTTTGAAAGAGTTAAAATATGAACCTCGTTATCCGCATCTTATTCTTGATTCGCGGGGTAACTGGTTGATTGATGTGGAATATGATGAAGACTTTAAGCCTGATCAATTTTATTCGGCGCCTCTCCATACTCACGCCGTAAAAAGTAAAAAGCTAAATGGCAAAATAGTGGCGAAGCTTTTTGCCGATGAAAAAATGCAAAGACCTCTTCTTACTCTTTTTGGTAGGACAGCCAAGGAAATTTTTTGGCAGATTGTAGATTGGGATATTATGGTGATGCCTTCGCATATTTTTTCAATTGGCGAGGAATTGACTAAAGCAGAGATAGCTTTGCGGTTGGGTCTTGAGTATAAAATGGACGCGCCTTTGGATTTTAGAAAAAAGATAAAAAAGGGAAACTAATCAGAATATTTCCACTCTCGTCCCTTTTTCCGCCCAGTTATAAAGCCATTCTGCGGAGGCAAGCGGAACGTTTACGCAGCCGTGACTGTTGGGCCGTCCGAATTTATTATGCCAGTAGGCTCCGTGGATGGCATAATCCTGGTAAAAATACATCACGTGCGGCACGTTTTTATAATCATATTTTCCATACCATGCGGATTCGCCTTTCATCCGTTGTTTTGGCACTTTCCATCTAATTTTAAAACTCCCCTTAACCGTCGGCGTTTTTGGAAGTCCTGACGAAATTTTGGTTTGATGGATGATTTTTCCTCCCTCCCAGGCATAGAGCATTTGCTTGCCTATATCTACAGTGATCAGTTTGCCGTCTGTGATAATCTCGGCAGCAGAAACGGTTTTTGGAAAAAGAAAAAAAGAAAAGATAAAAGCAAGAAAAAGAAAAAGCCATTTCATATTTTTACCCTAACATGAGAGAAAGATAAAAGACAAGAGGTAAAAAGATTTTTTTCTATTCTTCAACTTCAAATATATCAGCGAGATTGGGAGCTTGACGAGGAGATACTTTACCTAGGTTATCTAAAAGTTTAATTAATTCTTGTAAAGCATTGTTTCCTTTTGCCAAATTAGCAATTTCCTCTTTAGGTGCCTGTGGACTCAATGGTTCTTGATGATCCATTTTTAGCTTCCTCCTTTTTCTGGATTGCCCGCAACTTTTCTTGTATCGGGATAATTATAGTACCAGTTAGTGAAGCGTTCAAGATGTCCGGGGTGAGGGTAGCCAAAAAGACTACCGGTATTATAAACAATAGTCATTTGTTCGGGAGTAAGTTCACCATAGGTTTCGACAGTATTTTTGTGATAGCGTCCGATGAGATCTATGCCTATTTCTGGATTATAAATGTCCTGCGGTCTACCGGTAAATCCTAGGCTCAAAGCTGTAGTATAAAGTATTTGTCCCAATCCATAGCTGGCATCGCCAAGATGTGGTTCAAAACGGTAAGCTAAAGGATTACCTTCGGATTCTGTCATGATGGTGGCAAAGATAAGTTGAGGATCAATTTCATATTTTTTGGCAACGGTATCAATAATATCTCCATAAAGACGCCAGACGTTTTGCGCCAAAGCTTCCGGTGAATTAGGATCTGTAACAGTATCAGTTTGCGTTTTAGAAACAGCCGCCGGCGGAGTAGGCGCAGGTGCGGGTTGGGGATTGTTTAGAAGAAGACGATTGGTAAGAGCCAGGGCCGCGGCGATATTTTTGGAATATTTCTGCAGATTATCAAGATCGATATTATGGCTCATCAGCCACTCGTAAGCAGCGGCATGTTTGGTTTTTAACTCTTGCTTAAGCTTTTCACGGTTTTCAAGAAGCTTATTAGTGATTTTTTCAAGCTGTTTAGCTGAAAATTTACCCTTGTTCATTTTGACTGGATAAATCATATCACAGTTGCATGCAGAAAATAAATCGGTAAAAATGAAATTATGAAGGCATATTCTAAATTATTATCTTTAGTCAGCATAACTTTTTGCCTTATCATTTTTATTCTTTTTGGTATGATAAAAATAGATTTTAGCATTTCTGATTTGGGTAGGCATCTTACCAACGGTAGGTTGTTTTTGGAAAACCATACTATTATCCGCACCAATTATTATTCTTATACAGAGCCTGATTTTCCCGTAGTTACTCACCACTGGGGCAGCGGAATAATTTTTTATCTTATATATCAGATATTTGGTTTTAATGGGATATCGGTTTTTGTGAGTATCATTTCTCTTTTGGCCTTTTTATTTTTTTATATAGTGGCTATTAAAAGGGCAGGAGTAAGCGTGGCCTCTCTTATTTTTATTTCTTTATTACCTCTTATCAACGTAAGGACAGAACCTAGACCAGAAATTTTTAGCTACCTTCTTGCCGGATTTTTTTACTGGATTTTATTGAAATTTAAGGAAAACAAGCTTTCTTTCAAATTCCTTTTTTTTCTTCCTACCTTTATGATTTTTTGGGTTAATTTTCATATTTATTTTTTCCTAGGCATCGTTATAATTGGCGCCTTTCTGCTAGAAGCTCTTATTCTTAAAAGGGGAAGGTTTGGCAAATATACCCTTTATCTTATTTTTATTTTTATGCTTACCCATTTTGCCGCATTAATAAATCCTTTTGGTTTTTCCGGGGCGGTGGCTCCTTACAAAATTTTTAATAATTACGGTTACAAGGTTCTCGAAAACCAAAATGTTTGGTATCTGGAAAAAATTATTACCAATGAGCCGTATTTTTTAATTTTTAAGATTATGCTTGTTATTTTTGTCTTGACTTATATTTTGGGTTGGTACATGCGTAAAGAAAAACTTTCTCTAGCAGATCTTTTCTTGGGTGGATTTTTTGCCGTTTTATCAATTATGGCGATACGTAATATCACTATTTTTGCCCTTTTTGCTTTGCCTATTATGGCGGCAAACATCAGCGCATCTTTTGGGAAAAAAATACTTGGCAAAATTCAGGATATGCTGTCTTCGACGGTAGCAGGTTTTTTAATTTTTATTTTCCTTTTGACCATTACGGGAAGTTTAGTAAAAATTTTTCCCAAACTTGCATTTTTCGGGATAGGTTTGTTTCCTGGCGAGAACCTTTCTGCGGAATTTTTCAAAAAGGAAGGTCTTAAAGGTCCGATTTTCAACAACTACGATATTGGCGGTTACCTCATTTTTCACCTTTTCCCCAAAGAGAAAGTTTTTGTAGACAACAGGCCGGAGGCTTACAGTGTGGATTTTTTTCAAAAGGTTTACATTCCTATGCAAAATGATGAACAAGTGTGGAAGGAAATGTTGAGAAAGTACAATTTCAACACGATTTATTTTCAACGTTGGGAACAGACTGAATGGTCGGCACAATTTCTTTCCAGAAGGATAAATGATCCGGAATGGGCGCCTGTTTTTACCGATCTTTACGCAATTATTTTAGTCAGGAGAAATAAGGAAAATGCAGAAGTTATCAAAAAATTTGAAATTCCAAAGGAAAATTTTCGTCTTGTGCCGAAAAACAAACATTAAAAGATTGACACCAAGGAAAATATAGACTAGGATCTATATGTCATATCTATACGTCATATGAAGTTTTTCAAAATATCTGGTGGAAAAGATAAGCAATTACTTAAAAAACACTGCTTGATTTGTTTTCAGGCGCTTTCGGTGCCGGCGCGCTTTCGTCTTTTTACCGAAATTAAAAAGGAAAAAGAGATAAACGTAGATAATTTAACCCGCCGTTTGTCTATCAGTCAGCCTACGGTAACTTTTCATCTTAAGATGCTTTCTAAGGCGGGATTAATCACTAAAAAAAAGATAGGCAGAGAAGTTCATCTTCATATCCGTCAATTTTGCGAGAAATGTTTTCTTTTTGAATAAGCGAAACTTTGCCTTTTCGTGCTAAAATAGCCTCATGAGTCTTTCTTATAAAATGCGGCCAAAAGACCTCTCTGAATTTGTGGGACAAGATCATCTAGTGGGCAAGGGTAGAATTATAAGAAGAATGATTGAGGAGAATTCTCTTTCTTCGATTATTTTCTGGGGACCGCCCGGTTCGGGAAAAACGACCTTAGCCTACATCATAGCTTCTGCTCTTAAGGCAGAATTTTATCCCTTGTCGGCAGTAGAAAGCGGCAAAGACGATCTTAAAAGGATTATTGGAATTTCTAAAGCAAACAGTAGGATAGGTAAAAAAACAATTCTTTTTGTTGATGAAATCCATCGCTGGAATAAAGCCCAACAAGATGCATTGTTGCCGTATGTTGAATCAGGATTTATCACTCTTATTGGAGCGACGACAGAGAACCCATCTTTTGAAGTAATCGGTCCACTTTTATCACGGTGCCGAATTTTTGTCTTAAAGAGTCTTGAGGCTATTGATCTTGAAAGAATCATTAATCGGGCTTTGAGCGATAAAGAGAAAGGACTAGGAAAATATGGCAAGACGGTTACTACCGATGCCAAAAAATTTATAATCAGGTTTTCTGGCGGTGATGCTCGGATTGCGCTTAATGCTTTGGAAATGGCGGTTACTTCATACAAAGAAAAAAAGATTACGACGGAGATCATTAAAGAAATTTTTCAGACTAAGTCTGCTGGACTTTACGACAAGAAGGCTGATGAGCATTACAATATTATCAGCGCTTTTGTCAAATCGATAAGAGGAGGCGATGTTGACGCTTCTCTTTATTATCTTGCAAGAATGCTTGAAAACGGCGAAGACCCCAAATTTATTGCCAGAAGAATGATTATCTTAGCCTCTGAAGATATAGGTCTTATGGATCGGGGAGCGTTAATACAGGCCAACGCCGCTTTTGAAGCTGTAACCAAAGTTGGTATGCCTGAAGCGCAACTTATTTTAGCTCATATAGTTATTTATTTATCCAAAGCTCCCAAATCACGGGCAGTGCCAAACGCATTAGGACGAGCCAAACAAGCAGTCTATGAGTATCCCAACGAGCCGATCCCTTTACATCTAAGAAATGCTCCAACTAAACTTATGAAAGATTTAGGTTATGCTAAGGGCTATACCTGGAGCGAAAAATATGTTGGTCCGACCAAGGGGCAGTCTTTTTTGCCGGAGAAATTAAAAGGGAAAAAGTTCTATGAGTGATATTTTTCCGAACTTATAACACATATGCTTTCTGAAGTTGAAGGAATGTCTTTAGACTGGGATGCTTATTTGAATAAGCCAGTCTTTTTGCCAGATTTTTTAAGAAAAACGCTTGATGGAAAAGGAGAAGAAGAATTAATTTGCGTGCTTGGAACTGGGTGTGGTATGGAGCTTCCTTTTATCAGGATGTTTGCCGGTGAGAAGGCTGAGATTTTTGCCTTTGATAAAAAAAGACTGACGCCTTATATAGAAAGATACTCAAAAGAAACAGGAGTAGTTTTTTATGAGGGAGATATCAATGATCCCATGGGGATAATTGATATGATGGGTAAAAGGATCCCAACAATTGTAATTTGTCGCCAGCCGCCGATTTTTATCGCGCTAGGTTATTATGAAGGGCAAATAAATAAGCCTCTTGTCAAAGGGTTTGTTGAATGGGGGAGGATTATTCATGAAAACGAGAGGCAGATGCTCATAACTGTTTTTTCCCGTTATGAAAGGCAAGTTTTAGCAAAAAGTATGGAACAGGCGGGTTTGAAACCAAAAATAGGTAAAAACACGTTAGTGCCGGAGGAGGCAGTCGTAAGAATAAATGGAAAAATTGTGGCGGGAGAAGATGTTTATTGGCTAAAAATAGATTAATTTAATATTTCCCAAAGCCCCCTTATACCAGCTCTTGCTAAATCAGTTGAGCACCAATATGGTGCACCGGTATAGACAAGCACAGCATCATAATTTTCTTGGTTTATGCCTTTGTCGTATAAAAATAAGAATAAGTCGTCAAGATTTTCTTCATTTATTCTTTGACTAATATTACTTACATAATTTTGCAGGATATCGGTTTCAAAAGAAAGAAGATGAATTCTTCCTTTGGCTCTGGCAAAAGGCCGATGGTAGAAAAATGGATTAACATCCTGCCCAAATCTTAAATGTTGCGGGATAGTTGTTGCCAGTGGGCTAAAGTATCTTACGTCAGCAATGCCTGTTTCGGCTATCAGGGTGGCGGCGGCGCCACAGTTATATTTTTTGCAAAGGATTTTTGCGTCAGCTATATCTTCAGGTTTTACTTCTGCTAGATAAGCGTCATCAAAATGTTTATCAACCCAGTCGACCAATGGCCGGTTATTGTTCTTAGTATTTAAGTTATCTAAAAGACCTAGTTCGGTAAGCAGTCTGATATGGTAGGGGATTTTGTGGTGAAAGTCGGAAATTAAAAAGGGGACGCCATTGGGTAAAAAGGCAAGGTAGTCATCTTTTAATATGGGATATACAGGATCACGAAAGATTATATCTTGAGGGTTTCTAATAATTTTTAGTTGATAATAAAAAGAATTTAACCGCTCCCATACACAGATATGATAAATTTCAGCTTTTTTGGCAATCTCATGAAGATCCACTGTTTTTCGATCCAAATGATTTGAATAAATTGCCCTATCTCCCAGAAGTTCAGGCGGTATAAAATTAGGGACATAACCTATTTTATGAAAGAATGAAGTTTCATGAAAAAAGATTGGACTTCTTGGTTTTTGAGGATTTCCTTCATAAACAAGCGGGACATTGCCTACCTTTTCCCCGCTGGCTACACCTAGATGCCAGTTTCCCCGATGAAAAAGGATCACTTCTCCTTTTCTTAAATCATCTGCACAGGATAACACTTCTGGGTCAGTTTTTATTGCCTGTGAAAGCAGTGGATGATTGTCTAAGGTTCTAAGTATCGAAAGCAATTCTTGGTAAGCAAACAGTCTTTCCTGCATGGTTTATAAATATCCTATAGTATAAGTAACAGAGTAAATAATATATATTATTACTAATTATTAAGTCAAATAAAAACTAGTTTAATAAGATGTAATAAGATTATTTTTTTAGATAATATCAGATAAAATTGAGTATTTTAAAAATAATTTCCAATAAAATTTTACAGTCGCAAATGACCCAGATAAGAGTGACTTTTTTATTAAAATATAAGCATGATATAATTCAAAAACTTAAATTAGCAGCGTGAAGAGACCAATCATTGTCATTTTAGTCATTTTAATAGCGCCGATTGTATTTATTCTATCGGATAAATTCGTAAAAAGAGTAGATAAAGAATCTAAAAATACTCAAGTTATAGCCGAAACTCCCCAGCCTCAAAAAGATTTTAAGATTAGCCTTAAAGATACGGTGGAAAATGTTCTTTTGGGTAAAGAAGGAACTTATGGCATTTTTATTAAAAATCTTAAAACTGGTGAATCTTATGCTTTTAATGAGCATAAGAATTTTGAGCCGGGAAGCCTTTATAAAATTTGGATATTGGCGGTAACTTTCAACGAGATCGAAAATGGAAGACTTAAGGAAAATCAAATTTTAAGTCAGGAAATTGCCGTACTGAACGAAAAATTTCATATTTCATCAGAATCGGCGGAATTGACAGAAGGACAAATTACCTTAAGTGCCAAAGAGGCGATGGAGCAGATGATTACCATATCAGACAATTATTCAGCTCTTCTTTTGTCCGAAAAAGTCAGGTTTTCAACAGTCAAGATTTTCTTGCAAAAAAATGATTTTAATGAGTCATTTCTTGGTGAACCGCCACAGACCACTCCTTATGATATCGCCTTGTTTTTTGAAAAGCTGTATAAAGGAGAATTGGCAAATCAGGAAAATACCGATAAAATGCTTTCTCTTTTTAAAAAGCAAAGGCTAAACAGTAAACTGCCAAAATATCTTCCTAAAGAAACGATAATTGCTCATAAAACAGGTGAAATTGGTTATTTTAGTCATGATGCGGGAATAGTCTATACGCCTAATGGCGATTATGTAATTGCAATTTTGTCAAAAAGTGAAGCTCCGGATCAGGCAAATGAACAAATAGCTGAAATATCAAAAAAAGTCTACGATTATTTTGTGTCTTCTTAAAATTTGATTAATTGATATAGCTTGAATAAACTTAGATCCTGTCGTTTGTGGCAAGAACTTTTATCCTGCGCCTCCGCCACCGCCTCCACCACCACCTCCGCCCCCGCCGGAGAAGCCTCCGCCCCCGCCTGATGAATAATGCGCGGCAGAGGTTGAGGCGCTTTGGAGTTCCGAAGTTGTCACGTTTAGCGAATTGACTATAGAGTCTAAAGACGCAGTTGATGAAGAAAGTGATTTTATTCCTTGAGTCGTTCCATAATAATACCAAAGCGCCGGTGCCGCATCTGGACTTTTCAAAATTACAGGCAGCATTTTGATGATCTTTTGAGCATTGCCAAAAAGAATTCCAAAGACCAGATAATGCTCCCAGAGTTTATAAGCTTCAGGCGGTATTTCTTTGAAATTTGCAAAATCATCCAAAAAGCTTTTAAAAGCTTTCCACATGAGGGCTTCTTTTATCCATTCTTTGTTCCAGCGCTTAAGGTGTCTATTGAGAACAATTCCGGCAAAAATAGTGATTAAACCAATTGGGAGAAAGATCACGCCCATAACGAAGGTAATGATGATCATATTGTTATATGCTTTATTACTTGCCTCATCAACGGCGATTTTTTGCCTCATCTTATCTTTTACCTTTTTCTTCCACATTTTGAACCAGTCTTCGAAGAATCGCGGAGGGTTTTGAAGCCGGTTTTTTAATTCAGAGATAGTAATATTTGGTTCTTTAAAGGGAGAGTTAGGCAGATGTTTTATAATAATTTCTTTAATAATCAAGTATCCTTCTCCAGATAAGTCAATTTTTTCTTCGAAGATAAGTTCTAAAAGATCTTTTTCATAATTTTCAAGTGGACTTTCTTGATAATTTTGGTTTTTGAGAACTAGGGTGGTTATTACTTCTTTTTTTGTTCTTAATAATCCGCTTGTTATTTTAGTTTCATCATGTATTTCGATAAATCCTTTTCTGGCAAGATCAAAAATGGTGGCAACAAAGGCTCGGGTTGTTGGTTCTGAACCTTGAGTGATTAGTACTTCTACCTCTGCCGGCGGAAGTTGTGAAGGCAGGTCAAATTGTTGTTTGGGGATTCCCGAGACTGGGTATTCCTTACCGTATTTTTTCCAATACCTGTACCAGATGGCAAACCAGATAAAAGGAGAAAGTATCCCGCCAATTCTCCTCAAAGCAAAAATTTTCTCAAAAATCGCCGTTATTATTTGTGCTTTTTTGGCTTCCTGTATAGTTTTTTCGACAAAAACTTTTTCTTCTTTTTGTATCTCTTCGTAAGTTTTTTCACCATCAATTTTGCCATTGATGAATCTTTCCGGAAAGACTACTCTTATTTCCATATATTGTCCAGCCGCAACCCTTTCTGCCTTAAACTTGGCGGTTCGGAGATCAGCTATTTCTGACTTGCCGTTTAAGGGGCCGTGTCCGTAGACGAGAATTTCCTTTTTGTCTAAGGCTTCTTGAGGAAGGGTAACAGTGACTTCCACATTTTGATGCGGGATTTGCCATTTTGAACCGATAATCTGCCAATATAGTTCAGCCACCTGCGGATATTTTTTCACGGCATTTTTTACCGTGTATGAAATAACAAAAGTCTTTTTTTCGTCATTGGCAGTATAGCCCCATTTGACATAGAATTTGTCATCATTAGAGTTGGTTTCAAGAATTGTGATTGGGGTATTATCTGATGAATGGATATTAAAATCCGTAATTTCCGTGCTATAAGAATATTCTCCCCGGCTGATTTTAGTTGGTATCCACATCTCCGCCCAAGAAAAGGAACCATTGAAGTCGTAAGTAAGAAACTCTTTAACGCTTATGGATTTATCTTCTTTTACTTCTATAAAAAACTTGTCGCTGGCAATTGAGTATGATTTAGCAAAGACAGAGGAAGGAAGGAGAATAAAATTAACAATAACAGTAAAAAAAATAATACCAATATAATTGAATATTTTTTTCCCGAGCATAGTTTTAAGTATAAGATGATGGTTGCTTATTGACAATAGGTTTTCTTTGCTGTTTACTGGAACTATATTTATGCTAAACTCGTCCAAAAAACTGATTTCCCTTTCTCTTTTTATTTTATTCTTTATTCCGTTATCTTCAGTTTTTGCTGCTAGAGCGCCGCAGGGAGGATGGAATAGAGTTGTTCGCGGACAGACAATTATAAATGATTATTTTGCTGCCGGAGATAAGGTGACGATTTCTGGAATAGTGAATGGCGATGCTTATGTAGCTGGCAAAGAAGTATTAGTAGATGGTACGGTGAGGGGAGACCTTTTGGCTGTCGGAGGAACGGTGGTTGTGAATGGAGATGTAGGGCAAAACATTCGGGTGATTGGAGGGAATGTGCAAATAAATGCCAAAGTGGGAAAGAACATTTCGTTTGCTGCCGGCACAGTTTCAATAGGCAAAGATGCGGTTGTGAGCGGAAATGTGGTAGGGTTTTTCGGGCAATTAACTTATCTTGGGCAAGCGATGGGAGATTTAAGTTTGGCGGGGGCAAGTATAGAGATTGATGGTAGAAATGATGGTAATGCAACTTTTCGTGCTGATAATATCGTGATAGGTCAAAACACACAGATTTTTGGCAACCTTACTTATGAGAGTAAAAAAGAAGCGGAAATCGCCGAAGGAGCGCATATTTATGGGACAACCTCATTTAAACCCGCGAATAATTACGCTTTTGGCAATTGGGGCAAAGTAGACAAGATGGGAACAACCATTGCCAAAAAGGGTTTTTCATTTATGGGTTTTTTAGTGGCCTTTTTTATCGGTTTTATCTGTCTTCGCGTTTTCCCAAGGCGTATGCTTCATATGAATCTTATTCTAGCGGAAAGCCCATTTAAAACTTTGCTTGTAGGTTTACTTATTTTTATGATGACGCCTCTTTTAGTGCTTCTTTTGTCGATTACTATTGTTGGACTGCCTATAGCTATTGTTTGGGTTTTTTATTTGGTAATTGCTGCCTATTTCGCCAAAATTTTTGTTGGCTTCTTTCTCGGTTATAACATTCTTAAGAAATTCAAACAAGGTAATCGCAGGGGTTGGGCGCTTCTTTTAGGTTTGTTAGTCTACGGTCTTTTTCGAGAACTTCCTTATATCGGTTGGATTTGCTCGTTTTTAGTTGTTTTTGCCGGAGTAGGGATGATAGTGCGGGAGAAAATCTATCTATACCGTAGGATAAGAGCTAGAAAGATCCTCTGATACTCAACGAATTTCCAATCCGAAATCTTAAATTCCCAACTAAATTGTGATGGATAGAATTGGTAGAGCATTATATATTATTTCTAGCAATAGAATCATTTAAGATTTTTGCGAAAATTATAGTAAAATTAAAACAGTCTAGTGTTTTATTAAATCATATGAAATCTTTCTTTATTTCATTGGAAGGCCTTGAGGGTTCTGGTAAATCTACTCAAGTAGGACTTCTTGCGAGTAAACTTAAAGAAGAAGGTTACCAAATAGTGGTTACCCGCGAACCAGGCGGGACAAGAATAGGAGATTATATACGTGAAATTACCCATAGCCGCGAAAACGTAGATCTTACTGCTGTTTGTGAGGCATATCTTATGGCCGCTTCCCGTGCCCAGCACGTGAGGGAAATAATAAGACCGGCACTAAATAGCGGAAAAATAGTTATCTGCGACCGCTTCATTGATTCCTCTTTAGCCTATCAAGGTTATGGTAGACAATTAGGAGAGGAAGTGGTTTGGCAGTTAAACAAATTGGCGATTGACGATACCGTTCCAAATCTAACAATATTTTTGGATATTCCCTTGGATTTGGGACTTAATCGAAGAAACGGTACGGAAAAAATTGACCGGCTTGATCTTCAGCAAAAAGATTTTTATGAAAGGGTTTATGACGGCTATCACAAATTAGCAGAGAAATACAAGGAGAGATATTTTACGGTTGACAGTTGCAAGCCGATAAAAGAAGTTGCCGAAAAAATTTATTCTCATCTTAAAACTAAGCTGCAGTTATAGTTTTGACGTTTTTTGATACCTTTTCTCATATTGACAACCTTATAAATTGAGATATAGGATACGATTATTGCTTATCTATGTTAAGAGAATTACCTTCCAATAGTGAATTTGTTAATGAGGTAATAAGACGTGTTTATCATCCAAATTTAGGCGAGGACAGTCTGAGGAATTGTATCGATAGTAATCCTATAACTACCGATAGAGAAGGTATCAGAACTTTATCCGCATCCATAGAAGATAGTGCACTGGGAGATTCAGGTAAAGGCCACTTAGCACAGGAATTAAATAGAGAAATGGCAGAAGATCATCCTGATGGCGTTGTTTTTTCTCTTCGCTACAATGGTACAGCCAATGCCGGACATGAAGTGATGGTCGGTGGGGAAAAAATAGCCATGCACCAGTTACCTGTAGCAGTTACTCAAGAAAAGGCAACAGCAATTATGGGCAAGGGCATGCTGGTTCATCCATCAGATCTGGCGGCGGAAATAAGATATGTTTCAGGTAAATTAGGCGGAGCTTTAGCGGGAAATTTAATCATTGATGCTAATGCAGTGGTGACAACTGATGTTCACCGGGCTTTTGAAGAAATAGTTAATCGTAGACTTGGAGTGGGGAAAGGCGCCACAGGCAGCGGAGTAGCAGAAGGATACGCTTCTTATTACGGAAAACGTGCTCTTTTTGTCAGGGATCTTATAAGTGATGATTGGGAAGAAAAATTCAGAAGACATTACAAATTCTATGAAAATTTACTGAAAGGATTAAGAGAGGATATTGAGTTGCTTAATGTAAACGGACTTGCCAATGATGGTTTACGAAAAAAGCATATAGTAGGCAGTGAAAATGAATTTATAGATAACTTATGTACAGCAAGAGATGAAATAAAAAACTATGTTAGCGATGTTTATGATCTTTTGTCTGAAGTTTGGCGCGATCAAAAAATTCCAATTACTTTCGAAGGCGCTCAAGGCGGCGCCTTGGATCCTTATCACGGTGTTTATCCCGATGTAACTGCCAGCCGGCCTCTTGCTAGAGTGGGTATTCCAGATGCTACCGAAGGAATAGTTATGCCTGAAGAGATTGCATTCCCTGTTTCTGTCGTAAAAGTACCTTATATGTCTAGCGTGGGAGAAAGAGTTCATCCTTACAATTTACCTCCTGATCAAGTAGATTTATACCGGCGAGAGAATGATGAATATGGTAGGTCAACAGGTCGTCCACGCGGAATATATCCTTTAGATATACCTTTAATGAGATATATAAGGCGAGTTGCTGGATACCGATATCTTGCACTGACTCATCTTGACAGTGCCCGGCCAGATATACCTATAGTAGTTGTTACTTCCTATGTAGATAAAGAAACCGGTGAAGAAATACCATATAGACCATACCAGTGGAATTGGGATAGGGTGAAAGGGATCACAGTTGAATTGCCTAGTTGGGATGGAAAAGCAGTGGAATCAGTAAAAAAACCTTGCGATTTACCAGAAGAGACAAAGCTTTTTATTGCCTTCTTAAGTCGGGTATTGGCGCCAGTAGCCATAGCCACCAATGGTCCAAGATGCGGACAAATGATCTCCTGGATATAACTTTTGATCTCTAAAGATATATTTTATGATGGTTGACAGAATGGATAATAACCTTTAGAAAAATAAGTTATTATGTTGGAATTAAAAGAGATTTCCAGAACAGATGGTTTTATGGCTTGGGAAAATTTTCCATTTCCCGCTTCAGAAACTGAAATTGATCCCGATGGTATTTCATATGAAATCATGCGTTTTTCCGACGCACAAAAAATGACAGATCAACTAGCCGGGCAAATTTTCGCAAGTGGAAAAAAGTTTGATGCGGTTGTTTATCCACTAAGAGGCGGTTTTTATCCGGGGGTGAAAATAGCCGAAATGATTCATTGTCCGGTATATCCTATCGGTCTTCGTCTGTATCAAGGCATACAAGCGAAAGATGAAGTAAATCAGCAGAAGGTAGAATTATACAAGCCGCTTCCAACCAATGTTGATTTTTCTGGAAAAAGAATTTTAGCTGTTGATGATGTTAATCATACTTCTAATTCGCTTGAAGCGTTAGAGACGCATCTTAAAGAAAAAGAAGTTGCCTGTTTGGCTGTTGCCGTATTGCATGAAAAACCTGCTTATGCTAAAAAGAAAGCAGATTACGTGGTGAGACAGACGGACGCTTGGATAGTTTATCCATGGGAGCATATAGGTGATGAAGTTCATCAGAGATGGGAATTTTTCGCGGAAAAATTTCCTGTCTGGATGTTAAGAGATGATAGAAGAGGAACAAATTGGTCCGGATGTCTTGAGAGGTCATTGCAGATAGGATTTAAGCCGGAGGAGCTCCCACGTTTAAACAGTGATAATTTTTTTAACCGGTTGTATGCTAAGTTACAAGAAAGAAAGCGTCAGATTAATAAAAAAGCAACTTTTTCTGATAAAGAGCTGATTGCTTTACTTAGATAAATTAAATAATATTTTTTGAATTTATGGCTATTATTTGCGAAGTGGATGGAAAACCAATGATAGGAGCGCGGGGTCTAAGTATTTATGAGGTGAGGTTTGTACCAGGTACCGGTTGGGAAGCCTTGGATCCTGCGATAAGCAATTTGCAATCTAAAGGCATAGCGGTAAACGATTCGTTAAAGCCGGAAAATTATGACTTATCGGTGGTTTTAAAACCAGGTGTAGTGTTAAATAGACCATATCTTGCTTCAAACATGAGTACGGTAACTAATGTGGAGATGGTGGAAATAATGAATAACCACGGCGCTGCAGGCGTGCTTCATCAATTTGCTCCCTTGCCTGAAAGAGAAAAATGGGTAGCAACTTTATATGATCGTAAAGTTGATAAAGCACGTTATCCTTTGGCAAATACGATAGATAATGAAGGCACGCCTCTAATTTTTGCCGCAGTGGGATATGAGGAGTTAGAAGAAGCATCTTTGGCGCTAGTAAAAAAGGGTGCAAGAGTAGTAGTTTTTGACACTGAAAATGCTTACACTCCGTCTTTTAGAAAAAAAGTAGAAAGAGCTACAGGGGAGATAAAAAGCAAGGATGGCGGAGATAAGGTAGTATTTATTGCCGGAAATATAGCTACCGGTTGGGGTGCGGAAAATCTTTTTCCTTACGTAGATTTGGTTAAAGTCAATATCGGTTCCGGTACTCCATGCGAAACCCCTAAACATGGAGTACATGTAGCTCCACTCGGGGTAATCTACGAAACCAGTCAAGTGGCAAAAGATATGGGTAAAGGGATTATATACGATGGCGGCGCAAAAGATTCATTTAGTCATTCTGTAGCGCTGGCTTTCGCCCAGTTGGTAATGGCTGGATCATATTGGGCGGCTACAGAAGAATCGGCAGGAGAAAAAATGTTAGGAAAAGATTTGGGTATTGTGGATGATTCTGAAGGTTGGTATACCCTGTATCAGGGTTCGGCTTCCACAGAAGCCAGAAGAGACCGGGAAAATGAATACCCCGAAAAATATGGCAATAAAAAGAGAAGCTATCGTCCAAGCGAAGGAAGATCCGGCTGGTTGAAAGTCCAGGGGCCGGTGGAAAAAGTAATTGAAAGGACAGATAGAACAGTTAGATTGAATATGCATTATGTAGGAGCCTATGATCCAGAGAGGGGAAAGTTTACTTTAGATGCTTTTAGACGATACGCGGTTTTACAAAGAATGAGCGAAGAGTCATTAAGACAACTGAATAAAGCAGCAAATTTTGCCGCCCCTAGATCTGGAAAGTAAAAATAGGGTTGTGTTTACGGAAAAATTATGGTAGTATAGAATTACTTTTCAGAGGCTGATAAACTCCTTCTTGGTTTACGCCAAATCACCTTGGTGAAGGCGGACTTAGAAATCAGCCTTAAGATTAAGGAGAGGAAGATGGAACTAGCGATGACATTTCCTCGCTAGTTTTTTTATTATTTCATTATATGAAAGAAATATTATTAAAAGATCTTCTTGAAGCCGGTTGCCATTTCGGCCACAGGAAAGAAAAGTGGCATCCTAAAGCCGCTAGTTTTATTTACGGTGCGAGAGAGGGTATACATATTATTGATCTTGCCAAAACCAAAGATGGTTTGGGAAATGCTGCGGAATTTATAAAAAATTTAGGAATTTCCGGCAAAACTATTCTTTTTGTCGCCACAAAAAGACAGGCTAAAACAGTAGTTACCGAAGTTGCCCAAAAAATCAAAATGCCTTATCTTACCCTTCGTTGGATTGGCGGTTTTCTTACCAATTGGGATGAAGTTAAGAAAAATATTGAAAAATTAAACAGATTTAGGGCGGAAAAAAGAGACGGAAGCTGGAAGAAATTTCCTAAACATGAAATAATTAAACTTGAGAAACATCTTCATCAGCTTGAGTTAGTCTATGGAGGTGTAGCAGAACTTAACGCCCTGCCGGATGCTATTTTTATTGTGGATATAAAAAAAGAGGTTGCCTCTTTGAAAGAAGCAATACGTTTAGGTATTCCTATAGTGGCGATTGTTGATACCAATGTAGATCCTAAAGACGTAGATTATCCTATTCCTGCTAATGACGACGCAGTTGGCAGTATCCAGTTTATCGTAAACTATATTGCAGATGCTTACCAGGAGGGTGCGGTCATAAGAGAAAAGGGGACAGAAAAAGAAAAACTAAAAACTGCGACTTTAAAATCCAAACAGGAGTCGGTCAAAGAGGAAAAAACAGCAGAAAAAACCGAAAAAACGGTTCAAAAAGAGTTAAAACCGGTAAAGAAAACAAAAAGCAAACAAAAAAAGGTTCAACCTTCAAAATCTTAAATCTCAAAACTAATTATGGTTACTATTGATCAAATTAAAAAATTGCGGGAGAAAACTGGCGGTGGAGTCATGGACTGCCGCAAGGCTTTGGAAGAAGCTCGCGGTGATCAGGAAAAAGCAGAGGCATTACTGCTTAAATGGGGAGTAGAAAAATCAGAAAAAAAAGCAGACAGAGAAACAAAAGCAGGTTTGATAACCTCTTATATCCATTCAGGCGGGAAAGTTGGCGTCTTAGTCGAACTTCTTTGTGAAACTGATTTTGTAGCGCGTACTGCTGATTTCCAAAAACTTGCGCACGAAATTTGTTTACAGGTTGCTTCGATGGCGCCTAAAGATGTAAAGGCTCTTCTTAAACAGGAGTATATTCGTGATCAGTCAAAGACAATAGAGCAATTAGTAAAAGAAACCATCGGAAAATTGGGAGAAAATATTACTATCTCCAGATTTAGCCGTTTAAAGATTGGAGAAAAATAAGAGCTTGTGCCAAGCTAGACCACCTGGAGGGTGTCGGGTGTTAATTTATTTTATCTTGTAAAGACAAAAACAGTCAGCGCCAGAAGACCCCCCATAGTTGCCAAAAGAAGCGGATCATAATTAGCTAAGAAATCCCAGCCGGTAAAAGCGATAATTCCCCGCAGTATTCCAGAAGAAGTGGTTACAGGTGAAGTAACCGGATGCCAAGTGGCGGTAGGCTGCCCCGGTGCGGAAGTAGCGGTAGGTCCGCCAGGAGTGGGGGTACGGGTAGGAGTTAGAGTTGGTCCGCCGCCGGGGGGAGTAATAGTCGGAGTCGGTGTCCTAGTCGGTCCCGCCGGAGGGGTGGGAGTAGATGATCCTAAGTATGTCTGATATGCATTCCACAGCCAAGGAAGACTGGTTTTGACTGATTCATGCACAGAGGGGTTATTATCTAACAACCTGAAAAGAATGTCGTTTTGGAATCGTTCGGAAAGTGGAACCGGCTGCTTATTTCTCAATTCATTCTCAGTCATACTAGTTCTTTCAGGACAATAATTTAGTATATGCAATCCGCAGTTTTTTGACTCACTATCCGGTACTTGATTACATTGGGTAGGTAGACAGTTTAGTGTGTCAATACCCCAGCATTTATCCTTATCTTTTGTTCTTACCATTTCATAACAACAGAGTGGAACATACCCGTAGCAAGACTGTGGTGTATAACAATATTCTTTAATGTGATTTTGGTATGTATTCCAAATTTCGGTTGAGCGGTTAAGCCATGTTTGGGAGGTAACATCTGGATATTCGCCGCATTTTGGAGCTTGGGAACAATAATCATACATGCCGTCTTTACAGAGTGCTGGAAGATTATCGATAGCGTGTGCTGTTTTAATAAAAAAAAGAAAGCAGGTGAAAAGAAACGATAATAATAGCAGTTTTTTCATGCTGAAAAAAATCTTAAAAAGAACTATTTCAATTTTAGTTTTGAACCTTAGGCTTTCTTTGTGTATCTTTCTCTTGAAACCTTGATGACTTTTTCTCTGTTTTGGTTGATTGATTTGGGAAGAGGTAGAGTTACGGCATGGAAGGGGATAGATGTAAGATCATCAATGGCCAGTTTTATGACAATCTGGAAATTGCCCAAATTGACTAGGTCTTCCTCTTTATACCACTGTCCAAATTCTCGTGAGAGCGCATGGGCGTCCTGTGCGCCAATTATAAATGATATCAGCGTTCCGGCATTGCCAAAAATTGCTTTTTGCACCTGTTCTTCGACCTGTCCGATATATTGATTAGCCAGAATAAGATTCAAACGGTATTTTCTTGCCTCCGATAAAATCTTTATAAAAGAAGTGGTCGCGAAATTCTGAAATTCGTCCACGTAAAGATAAAAATCCTTGCGTTCTGCTTCTGGTATATTCACCCTATTCATTGCCGCCAGCTGCATCTTGGTGATAAACATGGCGCCAAGTAAGGCTGCGTTGTCTTCACCGAGTTTTCCCTGCGAAAGATTAAGGATAAGTATTTTTTTATTATTCATGATGTCTTCTAAATCAATCGTCGACTGCGGATGGCCAATGATTTGTCTGATAGTCGGAGAAAGGACAAAAGCGCCGACTTTATTTTGAATTGGCGCGATTGACTCGCTTTTAAGTCTTGGATGCATCTTGTCATATTCATTTCTCCAAAAATTTTGCAGAATTTTATCATGTACCTTAGTAAGAACTGCTTGCCGGAAATTCTGGTCAGATAAAAGATCAGGTACCATCACTAAAGTAGCGTTGGGATAATCCAAAAGTGTAAGGATAATATTTCTTAAGATATATTCAAGTCTTGGTCCCCATGAGTATGAATAAAGTTTAGAAAAAATAGAAACGATACCCGAGGCCACCAGTTCTTTATGCACGGGATTTTTTACCTCCAACGGGTTTAGCCAAAAAGGATACTCTTGGTTAAAAGGCTCAAGATAAACTACATCGTTAATTCTATATGAAGGCACATAATTAAGGATGATTTCAGATAAATCCCCGTGGGGGTCTATTACCGCTAAGCCCTCCCTGTTTCTCATATCATTTATTGCCATATTGGCAATAAGCGTGGATTTACCAGTACCAGTTTTTCCGATGATATACATGTGTTTGCGGCGGTCTTTTCTTTTTATGCCAAAGGTAGTAAGTTGATTACGGAATTCCGCCTTGGCAAAAAAATTTATTTCCCGTTTTTCCTCATCTGTCAGATCAACAGCGATCGGAAGATTTTGTGGCGGTTCACCTACCAATGAACGGCCCCAGGAAATATTTCTAATTCCGGCAAGAAGCTTGGTTGGCGGATGCCAGAGTGTCGCTAACTCCATAGTGTTTAAGATTTGTGATCTTGGAAAATGATATTTTTCTCTTTTGATAATTTTATTTAAGGCAATTTTTTTGAAGATAAATCTTGGTCGGCGCAAAACAAGTCTGTTTCCTTCGCCTAAAGCAAAAGCACCGTAGGCGCCGGCAAGGTTAAAGAGGGTAGGGAGAGCCGTTTGTTTCTGGCTTGAACCAACAAGGAGTCTTATGTAGGTACGATAGCCGGAGCTGTTAATTTTTTCCTCAATCATCCGTGCATGGGGAAACTGTCGAGTTCGCGTTGGTGCATTAGGTGTAGGATCAGGAATACCCCGCATGAGCATTTTTTCCACATTGCCTTGCCAGTTAAAATGCGGCGGTTCGATCACCAGTTGAACCAGACCGGATTCGGTTGCCGGAAATTTAGACATAGTGCCGAGAATTGAAGAAAGCGGATCCAGCTCCCTGAATTCCTTGTATGTTTTTATAGGATAATAATAAAACGAGGCTAACTCTAGATTACCTACAGCAAGATATGGACTTTTAACGATATTTATTATGTAATCCGGCGTTTCAGCAAGATAAATATGCGGATACTGGGAGGTGATTTGACTTTCAATAAAGGTTCTAATTGAACGGGGGACAACGATATAAAAATGAATTGTTTGTTTGAAACTTGCTATTTCAAAAGAAAGAGTACGTACTTTTATCCAGAGCCTTTTCCAATGTGGTATATAGCCGCCTGGGAAAAGAGCGGCAAAAACCTGCGCCATGGATTCAGGCGTTTCTTCGCTAGTTTTGGGATTTCTTATTTCAAGAATAACTTTTTCCTCGTTAGCCATCAGTGTTTAGTATCTATCAAGTATTATAAAATATATTTGAAATCATTGCGAAATCATTCTGTTTTTGTTATATTGACGACTATATTTATCAGTCAATTTTTATAAGTTTTAATCTTTTTAACATAAATCTTAATTTAAGATAACACTTTATACAGGTTTTAAAAATTTATGAAAAAATTTTATATCTTTGTTGTATTGATTTTTTTGGCATTTTTTGTAATGGCTGGATTTAAATCAACGACAACAGCGCAAGAATCTACGCCAACAGAAACGCCGACTCCGACTTTTACACTGACGCCTACAATGACACTGCCGGCTTCTGAAACGCCAACACCCACGGAAACACCTGCTTATACTCCTACTATTAATAGTACTCCTACTTCTACTAAAACTCCGACCCCAAAGCCTAAATCTGCGGTAGCAACACCGACTTTAAAGCCATCCGCGACTCCCCAACCTACTTATACGGTTACACCAGAACCAACTGTTGAGGCTACTTCTTCAGGGAGTCTCACTTTTGTTTCTCCTATTTTGGTTGTTTTTGTTTTGTTAGGATTAGGAATTGCTTTTTTGACTGCCGCTTTTTTCGTTAATAAAAAGAAAAAGCAGCAGGGAGTTTTCTATTGATAAATCGTATTTTTTGCTTCTTACTAATTCTGCTTAGCTTTGTAGGATAAGCAATCTGCCCTTTTTTGTTCTATGACAAATGCCATTGAGCGTCAAACAGGAGAACAAGATGCACCAGTTTTTTTAGAATCTTTGCCAGCTAATAATAACGCGGCAGAGATCTTTAATAATTTTGCAGCTAGAATTTCAGACGGTGTACAAGAGATAATTTCCGCAGTTGATAATTATACCAGATTATCTATAGATTCTTATCTTATTCCCGTCAAATCTACTACAGATATTCCGCTTTTCATCGATACCCAAGCAGGTAATCTAAGTTTAGCGGCGAGAGCGGGAACGCTTTATGCACGATTAGAAATTGGTTTGAAAAATACATTTAGAATCGGGGAAAAACCATCGGCGGATAATACCCGTAATTCTGCAATAAGAGAAATAACAGCACCCCTAAGGAAGAAAATCGTAGAAAAGCTCCATGAAGAGTTTCCCGATCTTTCTCCGGATCACCTTTCGATACTGGCGGCAGTAGGTGTAGGTATAGGCGCTGTTTTCGCAGCGGTAGAAAATAAAAGGAAGGGGAGTGATTTAGTCAAGCTGGTAACTGCAACAGAACTTGTAGTTTCCTCTGCGCTTGATGCTTTTGATGGAGAGCTTGCGAGATTGCTTGAAAAATCCTCTCCGCAAAAAATTGATTTTTTCAAAGGGGGACTCAAAGATGCGGCAGGCGATAGATTGCAAGAATTATTTTTATGGCTTTCACATTATTATGCTGCTAGGCAAAGAGGAGATAGGAAAGGAGAGGTAACAGCGCTTTGTTCTTTAGTGACTAATACTTTGCCAAGCATTGCCAGAGCTTACACGGAAAATCGCGGCTATACCGTTTTGGAAACAGGAATAAGACCAGACAGGTTTTTGGGATCAAGATTTGGAAGGGTAGTGGTGGGGATTGTTGGAGCTGTATACCCTGAGATTAAAAATATTCCGGTACAGGCAATAGGAGATGGATTGGTAGCGGTTTCCAATCTGGCAAGTTTTTACGAAAGATTAAGGGTTGGTCGAAATGGTCAGCCGGAGGAGTTATCTTTAGAAAAAAAGAAGGAAGCGCAAGCAAGACTTTTTGTTCTTACCGGTCTGGCTTTGGTGAGTTTATCTTCAGCTATTGGCGCCTTTTTTATCATGCGTGACAAAAATCATAGCGATTGATAAAAACCTGCTAACTTTTTCTCTCTTGCAAAAAAAATAATTCCTGCTATCCTATTTTTTTGGATGGATCAGGAAATTTTAGCCAAGTTGAAAGACAAGATGCATAAAGCTCTCCTTATATTGCAGGATGATCTTGCTACCATACGTACTGGTCGGGCAACACCAGCTTTAGTCGAAAATATTGTTATTTCCGCTTATGAGAATACCCAGCATCTTAAGGTTAAGGAAATGGCGACGATTACCACAGATGGTCCTCGCGCTTTGGTGATTGCTCCTTTTGACCCGACGGTGATACGTGATATCGAAAAAGGGATAAATAGTGCTAATGTGGGTGTTAATGCTATTGTTGATGGCAATGTGATCCGTATTAATATTCCTGCTTTAACAGAAGAAAGAAGGCAGGAGTATATAAAGCTTGCTCACTTAAAAGTAGAGGGAGGAAAAGTGATGCTGCGGCAGGCAAGACATGAAGTGCTTTCCGAGGTGAAAAGAAAATTTGAAGCAAAAGAAATTTCAGAAGATGATAAAAAAAGATTAGAGAAAGAAATACAGACAGTTACAGACGAATTTATGGCAGAAATAGACGTTCTTCGCGAGAAAAAGGAAAAGGAGCTTCTGGAAATTTAATCGCCACTTAGTTACAATGTGTATTATCATATGCTAATCACCGCAGGGGTTTTTTTTGTTATTCTCTCTATTCTTATCTTAATTCATGAAGTCGGGCATTTTCTTTCCGCCAAAAAACTGGGAATTAAGGTTGAAGAGTTTGGTTTCGGTTTGCCGCCGAGGATCTACGGTAAAAAAATAGGCGAGACAATTTATTCCCTTAACGCTCTGCCGATAGGTGGTTTTGTAAAACTTTTTGGTGAAGAATGGGGAGAGGATGAAAAAAATAAAAAGAAACTTGGTAAAAGGCTGGAAAAAAGAGCTTTTTATGCCCGCAGCGTTTGGCAAAAAAGCCTAGTTTTGCTTTCCGGTGTGGGGATGAATTTTTTGCTTGCCGTTATAATTATCTCCTATCTTTTTAATCTCGGAGTCATGGTGCCGGTTGACAGGTTGCATATAGAAAAAGTTCTTCCTGGTTCTCCAGCTGCCGCAGTGGGCCTGCAGGAAAAAGATCTCATAAAGAAAATGATTATCCCAAAAATGAACCAAGAAAAGAAGGTAATCGACTTTAACATCGTGGAAATAAAAGAGGGCAACACGCTTATTAAGACTACAAAGGAACATTTGGGAGAACAGATTATTTTAATTATAGAAAGAAACGGTCAGGAACTAAGCGTCAATATTATACCGCGGAAAGATTATCCCTCCGATGAGGGACCGATGGGAATAGTCATTTCAAATTATGAAGAAAAACGTTATCCTTTCTGGCAGGCGCCAATTTTAGGGATAAAAGAATCAATTATTATGTCTTATGAATTAGCCAAAGGAATAGCAAAGACCATTTGGAAGCTTGTCACTTTTCAGCCAGTTGCCAAAGACGTCGCCGGTCCTATCGGCATAGCGCAGATGACAGGTCAAGCGGTCCAAACAGGTTATATGGCGGTTTTGCAGCTTCTGGGACTTTTATCTTTGAATCTTGCTATAGTCAATGCTTTGCCTTTTCCGGCGCTTGATGGCGGGAGATTAGTCTTTGTGATCATTGAGGGAATTACCGGAAAAAAGATCAGGACGCACTGGGAGCGGTATATCCATCAAGCAGGAATGGTTGTTCTTCTTGCTTTAATGTTGCTTGTTACCTTAAATGATCTTTTGAGAATTTTTTCAAAATAATTTTATGGACGTCTTTGAAAAAAAAGAGATTGCCAAAAAATCGGTTGATTTTGACCGTTGGTACACCGATGTGATCCTTAAAGCAGAGCTGGCGGATTATTCGCCGGTTAAAGGTTGCATGGTAATTAGGCCGTATGCTTACGCCATCTGGGAAAATATTCAGAGGGAATTTAACCGGATGATCAAGGATGCGGGTGTGGAAAATGCCTATTTTCCCATTTTTATTCCTCACTCATTTTTACAGAAAGAAAAGGAGCACGTAGAAGGTTTTTCTCCCCAATTAGCTATTGTTACCATCGGAGGCGGCGAAAAATTGGTCGAACCCTTGGTGGTTCGTCCCACTTCAGAGACTATCATGTATTCCATGTATGCCAAATGGATTAATTCATGGCGTGATTTACCCTTATTAATTAATCAATGGAATAATGTTGTTCGTTGGGAAAAAAGAACGTACCTTTTTCTTAGGACTACGGAATTTTTATGGCAGGAAGGTCATACGGTTCATGAGACAAAAAAAGAGTCAGTTGAATTTACTCTTAAAGCGTTAGATTGGTATCAATCTTTGTATAAAGATTATTTAGCCATAGATCCGGTCATCGGCTTAAAAAGCGAAAGTGAAAAATTTGCCGGCGGAGTAAATACTTATTCTGTCGAGCTTCTTATGCCGGATGGTTTAGCTCTTCAAGGAGCGACTTCACATTTTTTAGGTCAGAATTTTTCTAAAGTTTTTAATATTGTTTTCCAAAACCGGCAGGGTAAAAGTGAGTTTGTTTGGCAGGAATCTTGGGGTTTGACCACCAGATCCATTGGAGCCTTGATTATGGCCCATGGAGATGATCAGGGATTAGTGCTTCCGCCTAATATTGCTCCACTTCAAGTAGTAATCGTTCCTATCACCAACGAACCTGATCTTCTTGAGTTTTCCAATAAAGTAAAAGATGAATTGGCAAAAAAAGATATCAGAGTTAAAGTCGATTTACGAAGTGAAAAGACTCCCGGTTGGAAATTTAACGATTGGGAGTTAAAAGGCGTGCCTATCCGGATAGAAGTGGGAAAAAAAGAAATGGAGAGTGGAGAACTGACTATCTTTCGGCGTGATACTAAGGAAAAATTTCCTTTTATGTTAAGTGAATTAAACGTATTGGGTGATTTGCTTTCCGAAATTCAAAAAAATCTTTTTGAGAAGCATAGAAAATTTACCGCGGATAATACTTTTCAAACCGATGATTATACAGAATTTAGGGAAATCATGAAAAGCAAACGAGGTTTTCTTTATGCGTTTTGGTGCGGCGATCCCAGCTGTGAAGCAAACATTAAAAAAGAGACAAAGGCTACTACCAGAGTCTTATCTCTTTCGGACAAAGAGGAAAATACTCAAAAAGGTCATTGTATTTATTGCGGCAAGCCAGCATCACAACGTTGGTATTTTGCCCAGGCATATTGATAAAAGAACTTGTGAAAAACTTCAGGTAGTTATAAAATATTAGGGTGAAAAAGATCATTACCCATTTTGCTCCGGATGTTGATGCTTGCACTTCAGTTTGGCTTATCAGGCGTTTTTTAGCCGGATGGGAAAAGGCCAAGATAGGTTTTGTTGCGGCGGGGAAAACTTTCAACAATGAACCGGTTGATTCAGACCCGAATATTTTGCACGTAGACACAGGAATGGGGATGCTTGACCATCATCAGCTTGATGAAGACACGTGTGCGGCAAAGCGGACTTTAGATTTTATTTCCCAATCTAAGAATTCAAAAAACAAAAGCAAGAATTTTCCCGATGAGGCTTTGGAAAGAATGATAGACGTTGTCAACGATATCGATCATTTTCGCGAAGTCTATTTTCCTAATCCGGCGGCAGATTTTTATGACTTTGGTTTGGTGGCGATAATTGATGGTTTAAGGCTTATCTATCCAGATGATCATCTGAAAATAGTGGAATTTTCACTTATGGCTCTTGATGGTATCTATAAAAATTTTCAGAACAAAGTTTGGGCAGAAAAAGAGATTGTGGAAAAAGGGGTGGAGTTTCAAACTAGATGGGGAAGAGGAATTGCTATGGAAACGATTAACGATGAAGTGGTTAGGCTAGCTCAAAGGCAGGGTTATGTTGTTTCTGTCCGCAAAGATCCGAAAAAAGGTTATATTAGGATTAAGGCTATGCCGGAATCAAAGACAGATCTTACAATGTGCTACAATATTTGTAGAAAAAAAGATCCGGAAGCTACTTGGTATCTTCACGCCGGCAAAAAAATGCTTTTAAATGGCAGTATGAAAAATCCTGATTGTCGGCCGACAAAATTGAGCCTTTCAGAGATTATCGAGGTATTAAAAAATAACTAATATAATTCTAATATAATTATTTTAGAGGCTTAATAACTATGGATAGTTGTCTTTTTTGCAAAATTATAAAGGGAGAAATACCTAGCAGATCCGTTTATAAAGATGATAATTTGGTAGCCTTTTATGATATAAATCCTAAGGCGCCGGTGCATGTTTTGATAGTGCCTGTTAAACATTTGCAGTCGTTGAAAGAGGTAGAAGAAAAAGATAAGGATTTGCTGGGAGATCTTCTTTTGGCAGTAAAAAACATCGCAGAAAAATTAGGGATTAGTCAAGGTTATAAAGTAGTGATAAATAACGGGCCTTTATCCGGCCAAATAATTTTTCATTTGCATTTGCATCTTTTGGGAGGATGGGAAGATAAAGCTGATTGGAATGTATAATAATTTAATATTGCGATCCGCCTAATCTTGTCACTTACCGTGATAGGTTTTTACTGCGGTTCGTGGTTTGATTATCGGCAGGATGCAAGAAACTGTATTCCAGGTAGGATCAGGAAACAGTTTCTAGCAAAGGAGGTGTCTAAAATATCAATGATATTTGTGAAAGCAGCGCCTGGTGACACGACAGATTCTGTTATCCGTAAATTTACTCGCAAGGTAATTTCAGAAGGGTTATTACTTGAGCTTAAAAAGAAAGAATTTTATCAAAAACCAGCTGAAGTGCGAAAAGAGGCAAAAAAGGAATTAGAAAGAAGAGACAGGGCAAGAAGACGAGCCAAAGCGTCAAGATAAAGTCACGTCTCATGGTAAATATTCTTATAAAAACAGAGTCACATTTTACTGTTGACAGGAAAAGTATCCGCCGCGTAGTGGATGATATTTTACGGGAAAAAGGAGTAAGAGGCGATGCAGAAGTAAGTATAAGTATAGTCGGGGATCGGCTAATGCGACGTTTGAACAAAAAATATCGCAAACTTGATGAGACAACGGATGTTTTATCCTTTCCTCTTTCGGAAGAGGGCAGTTATCCTTTTGTTCCGCCGCCTGATGGTGTTTTGTATCTTGGGGATATTGTAATTTCCTATCCTCAAGCTAGGGAGGAGGCGTCGGAGGAAAATAAACTCATGTCAGAAAAAATAAACGAATTGGTAGCTCACGGATTATTGCATCTTTTGGGTTATCATCACAGTTGATTTTTAATTTTTAATATGGTTCTTTATCGCAAATACAGACCACAGAAGATTTCAGAACTAGACAGTTTGGAAGTAAAAGAAAGGCTAGCAAAAATTCTTTCCTCTTCTTATTTGCCGCATGCTTTTCTTTTTGCCGGACCTAAAGGCACAGGAAAAACTTCAGCGGCGAGAATAGTCGCCAAAGCGCTTAATTGCGAAAAAATAATAGAAAAAAAACAAAAAATACACAAAGACTTTGAGCCTTGTAATTTATGCGCAACCTGCATTGCCGTTAGCGAAGGGAGACATCTGGATGTTATTGAAATAGATGCAGCTTCGAATCGAGGAATCGAGGAAATCAGAGATCTACGCGACAAAATTAAACTGGCGCCTTCTTCGGCAAAAGTAAAAATCTACATTATCGATGAAGTGCACATGTTGACGAATGAAGCATTTAACGCCTTGTTGAAAACACTGGAAGAGCCGCCTTCTCATGCAGTTTTTATCCTTGCCACCACCGAGATGGAAAAATTGCCAGAGACCATAGTTTCCCGTTGTAGTTTTATTCGTTTTAACAAAGCAACGGTTTCTGAAATTATTTCTTGTCTTAAGAGAGTCGTTGCCGGAGAAAAGATTGCAATTGACGAAGATTATCTTCAGCTTATTGCCGAGTCTTCTGATGGTTCTTTTCGTGATGCGACAAAAATACTTGAACAGGTAGTTTCAGAAAATATCAAAGATAAAGATGGTCTTTTAAGGATTTTAGGCAGGGATACCGATAGGGCAAAAAAATTTCTTCAAGTTTTAGCTAAGAAAGAGATTAAACTTATTCTTTCGGAAATAGAGAATTTCGTGAAAGAAGGCGTCAATGTGCGTTTTTTAGTCGCGGATATGCTGGAATATCTGCATAAAATGTTAGTGGCGAACTATGGTTTATCAACAATATCAAAGGAAGAAGCCGCAATGTTTGACAAAAAAGAATTATTGGTTCTAATTAAGCTTTTTTCCCGGGTATTTGCAGAGCTTAAAAATAACAATATGCCTTATTTGCCGCTTGAGGTGGCGGTGGTAGAATGGTGCGAGAAACCTGCATAAAAAGACGCATACAAAGGAGGTGATTTTGTTTTGTTTAATCCTTTTAAAACCATTGGCGATCTTAAATCCATGAGAGATCAGGCTATGGCGATGCAAAAAGCTCTAGCCGCGGAAGAGGTTACCGTTGAACGCAACGGGGTAAAAATAGTAATGACAGGAGACCAAAAGATTAAAGAGCTTATTATCGACGGTCAGGAAGATTGGAGGGTAAAAGAAGCTTTAACTGAAGCAATTAAAAAATCACAGGAAATTGCCGCTAAAAAGCTTAGCGAAATGAGCGGAGGGCTACAGGGACTGCTAGGAGGAGGGAAATGATTGTAATTACAGGTTCTTTAGCTTTCGATCATATCATGAATTTTCCGGGCAAATTTTCTGATCACATTATGCCGGAGAAGCTTCATCTTTTGAACGTGTCTTTCCTTGTGCCCCAGATGCGAAAAAGTTTCGGCGGCACCGCGGGAAATATCGCTTATAATCTGGCGCTTTTAGGTATAAAGACAACTCTTTTTGGCGTAAGCGGGTTGGATTTTGCTCCCTACCGGGAATTTCTTAAAAACAACGGAGTAGACACTTCAAAAGTTAAAATTAATAATCGCTGTTACACTTCGACCGCTTTCGGGATTACTGATAAAGATGATAATCAGATATGGGGATTTTACCCGGGGGGAGATAGTATGACCCATAAGCTTTCGGTTAAAAATATTCGGGAAAAAATTGATTTTGCCGTGATTGCTCCCAATAATCCCAAAGCGATGGTGAAATTTGCGATTGAATACCAAGAACTTGGCGTTCCCTATCTTTTTGATCCTGGTATGCAACTTAGGTGGTTTTCAGGAAAAAACCTGCTTGATGCTTTTTCCGGTGCGAAGATAATTATCGGCAATGATTATGAAGTAAGTTTCATGGAGAAGTTAACGGGCATAAGAAATCTTCATGATCTTTCTTCCAAAGGAAAAATTGTTATTACTACTTTAGGAAAAGACGGTTCAAAGATTAGCGTTTTAGGCAAAATGATAAATGTCAAATCGGCAAAAGCAAAAAAAAGTCTCGATCCCTCTGGCGCAGGTGATGCATACAGGGCAGGTTTTATCGCAGGTTATATGCGTGGATTTAAGATAAAAACCTGTGGACAGATGGGATCACTTTCCGCCGTATACACTGTTGAAAAATACGGCACCACAACGCATCATTTCACGAAAAAAGAATTTTGCCAAAGATACAAGGAGAATTTTGGAGAAGAATTAAATTTATAATGTAATACTTTTAAGGAGGATTAAATGAAAAATAAAAACAAAGATTTTGCAGTGGCAAATTTAGACTTAGCAAAGTCAGGTAAAAATAAGATTGAATGGGCAGGAAGATCAATGAAAGTTTTAAAAATAATTGAGAAAAGATTTGCCAAAGAAAAACCTTTCAAAGACATTACAATTGGCGCTTGTCTTCATGTTACTTCCGAAACTGCTAATTTGATGTTGGCGCTTGCAGCTGGCGGAGCAAAAATTTTCCTCTGTGCTAGTAATCCTCTCTCAACTCAAGATGATGTAGCGGCGTCTCTTGTTGCCGATTTTGGTATTTCTGTCTACGCAATTAAAGGAGAAGATAACAAGACTTATTACCAGCATATTGAAAACGTACTTGACGCCAAACCTAATATTACCATGGATGACGGTGCCGATCTAGTTAGCAAACTTCATAACTCGTATCAACTATTTCACTCTAATGATACGTATTATTGTAGTAGAAGTGGAGAAAAGTGGGAATTTTTTGGTTCTTCTGAAGAGACAACTACAGGGATTATCAGATTAAAAGCAATGGAGAAAGACGGCGCCTTGAAAATTCCTGTTTTTGCCGTTAATGAAAGTAACACAAAGCATCTTTTTGATAATCGTTACGGTACTGGACAATCAACGATTGATGGAATAATTCGCGCAACCAATGTGCTTTTGGCAGGGCAAAAATTCGTTGTTTGCGGTTACGGTTGGTGCGGCAGAGGTTTAGCTGCCCGCGCAAGAGGGATGGGAGCTCATGTCGTGGTGACAGAGGTTGATCCGGTAAGGGCTTTGGAGGCGGTGATGGACGGATTTGTTGTAATGCCTATTGCCGAGGCGGCTAAAATTGGGGATATTTTTGTTACGGTTACAGGTAACAAAAATGTGATTTCTCTTAAACATATCCTTATGATGAAAGACGGCGCAATGATTGCCAATTCGGGCCATTTTAACGTAGAGATAGCATTGGAAGAACTGGAGAAAATAGCTAAAGCAAAAAAAGAGGTGAGGTCATTCGTAGACGAATATTTAATCAAAAATCAAAAATCAAACCTTAAAGATCAAAATTATAAAAAAATTTATGTGCTGGGAGAAGGTAGATTAATTAATCTTGCAGCGGCGGAAGGACATCCTGCGGAAGTAATGGATATGTCTTTTGCCAATCAAGCTTTGGCGGCTGAGTTTTTCCTGAAAAACAAAGGCAAACTGCTTCCTAAAATCTATACAATATCGCCAGAAATGGATAAAGAAATAGCTAGACTTAAACTTGAAGCGATGGGAGTTAAGATAGACATTTTAACCCGCACCCAAAAGAAATATCTTGAAAGCTGGCATGAAGGCACATAATATTTGCATTTTTTCTGAAGCTGTAGTATCTTTCTAACTATATGTTGCTGCAAAAGGGGAAAAATTGGTCTTATCGTCAGATCAACAAAATTTCTTCCTATAGTTTGCACGTGCAAGTGATCGCTGATTACGGGGGGGGTCATACTACTGATCATGCTTTCGCTGAAGTACGAAACCATTTTTTTCGTTTTGATAAAAGCAATAAACTTCGTGAAGTAACAGAGCATCCAGTTTACGCTTTTTCCACACTAGAGACAGGATTTTGGATAGCTCAAGAAGGTTTACACAGTGAACATAAAGATCTGGTGATTTTCTCAAATACTGCACCGCGAGGAGATATAAGCTGGAGAGGAGATGAAAGACAATCTTTTGTCTGTGGTATTTTAGATAGCGGTATCCCGGTTTTTGCAGTAAATGCTGGTTATAATCTTTCATTTATCAAAAACAGACTCAAGGGGTTATGGGAGGTTAAAGTCCCCAATGAAGGCACACAGTTTCGTTCGCGTGATTTTTATCCCGAGGCGGTGATGGATATTTTATACGGAAATTTAGACAGAATCGGTACTCCAGTTAATTTTAAAAAAATTCCAGAGGTGCCAGAATTTGCGGTTGCTTCAATAGATGGTTATGGAAACTTAAAGACAACAATTAAAAAAAGCTATCTTAGCGATGCAGTGCTTAAGTCAAAGATAATAAGAGTGACTGTAAACGGTTATGCTCATTTTGCCCTAAATACTCTTATAGAAGGCGTAAAAGGCAGAATATACGATCTTTGTTTAGTGCAGGGATCATCAGGCGGGAAACAAAGCAATTATTTAGAAATTGTCAGGCTTATGGCAAGAGCTTGTGATGATTTCCGCGTTGATGGTCCACGAGATGATCTGCCGCCAATTAAAATTGAGACAGTGAAGATTTAATTTCTCTGAATCCCTCACATAAAGCACTGGCGCCTTTCTCCATGTCAGCAGGTGAAGTATTAGTGAAATTCAAACGCATCCATGTATTTTTGACTTCTTCTCCAATTATTCTTTTGGCAAAACAAGCACTTCCCGGTAGAATGACTACGTTATGTTTATGTAATATTATTTTTGCGGCTTGTTCAGTGTTGATTCCATAATTATTTTCTGCCCAAACAAACATTCCTGCCCTTACCGGCCTAACTGTAATATCTTCTTTATAATTTGTTAACGCGGATAACATGGCGTTTCTGCGCTTTTCGTATTCTTCTCTAATTACAGGGATATTTTCTTCATATTTTCCTTCCTTTATATATTCAGCAAGCAAAGCTTGGATAAGAGGAACGCCGCAAAGAGATCTTCTGGTTTTAAGACCTCTTAGCGCCGGCATAATTTCGCTAGGAGCACTGACCCAACCGATTCTTAGACCAGGTGCTAGACCTTTAGAGACCGTGCCGCCATAGATTACATTGGGATCAAAATATAAAAGAGGAGGGCAAGTTTTGCTGCCATCATAGATAATGCCGTCGTAGGCATCATCTTGAAAAACAGCAAACCCGTGTTTTTGTCCCAGTTCAAGAATTTCTTCTGCGCGTTTTTCCGTTAAGATTACAGAAGTATCCGGATTGCCAACATTAAGACAATAAGTCATTTTTACTTTTTTACCTTCCCTTTGGGCAATTTTTAGCGCCTCTTTTATACCATCAGTAATTATTCCATCATTATCACTAGGAAGTCCCCATACTTGAACATTATCCTGTATGCTGAAAGCCTGCAAAGCTCCAGGATAAGTGGGATTGCTGACTAAGATTATATCTCCCGGGTCACAGAGCGCATAAGACGCAAGTTCAATGCCTTCCTGAAGTCCATTAGTGATAAGGATATTGTCGGCAGAAACTGACAGCCCCCCTTTTCGACTGATGTATGCTGCCAGTGCTTCACGTAAAGCTTTTATTCCAGATGATTCCCCATACTGGAGCGATAATCTAGCTTTTTGGGGATCAGTAAGGATAATTTTTAGCCCGCTAAAAATTTCCGGCGCAGCGAGAGTTTCAAGCAGATTATCAGGAGGAAAGCCTCCGCCAAAATTGACTATCTTTTCACCGTGGGCTTTTCTTTCTGCGGCAAAATTCAATGCAGTAGAAAGTTGGTCGTAGTCTGCAAGACCAACTGTTCTTTCTGCCAAATTGCTAGGCATAAAAAGTATGAAAAAGTATGATAAATCCTAAAAGTGAATTTAGCAGAGTTAAAAAGCTTTGTCAATATAATTAGCCGTAAGTTATTGCCGCTTGCAAAAGTAAGGAAAAAAATTCATAATTATTAATAAATAAGAAATGTCATCAGTTATTTTTTCAGGCAATTCTAATCAGCATCTTTCAAAGGAAATATCTTCAATTCTTGGTCTTTCCTTGGGAAAAGTGGAAATCATTCATTTTGCAGACTCCGAGTGTCGTGTACGTATTCAAGAGGATGTTGAAGGTAAAGATGTCTTTATCATCCAATCTCTTTCTAATCCGGTTGATGAGCATCTTATGGAACTTTTGCTTTTAGCGGATGCAGTAAAAAGAGGTGAGCCACGTAAAATTACAGCCGTTTTGCCTTATTACGGTTATGCTCGTCAGGACCGGATACACCGTCATGGTGAGTGTTTGTCTGCACAAGTGGTAGCTAAAATGATTGAAGTTGTTGGATTTGACAAGCTGATTACCGTTGAGCTTCACAATGAAGCAATATTAGGTTTTTTTAAGATTCCCGTTATCCATATTTCTGGCCTTTCGGTTTTTTTAGAAGCGGTAAATGACCTAAAAGATGTGGTAGTGGTAACACCTGATGCTGGAGCGCTTAAAAGGGCACAAAATTTTTCAGACGACTTAAACCTTCCTCTTGCGCTTATTGAGAAAAAAAGAGATCTTGATCATCCGCATAAAATTTCTTCTATGAAAGTGGTAGGTGATGTTGCTGGTAAAACTGCGGTTATCGTAGATGATGTGATAGTAACAGGAGGTACTTTGGTAAATGCAGCATTTCTTCTGAAGCAAGAAGGAGCAAAACAGGTAGTGGCTTTGGCTACGCATGCAGATTTTGTAGGCGGAGCAGATAAGATACTCAAAGAAAGTCCCGTGGACAAAGTCTGGGTGACAGATACCATACATCTTCCTTTAAAGATGCATTTTTCCAAGCTACAGATTTTTCCAAGTGCTTCCTTGATTGCTGCCGCCATAAGAAAAATGATAAAGTAATTGCGCAATGAAACTTCTTCCCAGATCTATAGAAAAACTAATTGAATCTTTTGAGAAGTTGCCGGGTATCGGTCCTAAAACAGCTTCACGTTTGACCTTTTACCTTCTTCATGTTCCGCAAATACAACTTGATGAGTTTTCTGAAGCTCTAAAAAACTTAAAAAAAGCCACCGTTTATTGTTCCAGATGTTTTAATATTGCAGAAGAGGATCCTTGCAGTATTTGTGCAGATTTAACAAGAAATGATTCTTTTGTTTGTGTTGTTGAGCAGCCTATTGATATTTTATCTATTGAAAAAACAGGTAAATATAGAGGCGTTTATCACGTTTTGCACGGGGCGATCAACCCGCTTAATAATATAGGTCCTGATGAAATCAAAATAGCAGAGCTTTTAGGCAGAATTAAATCTGGTAAAATTAAAGAAATAATTTTGGCGACTAATCCTAACATGGAAGGAGAAGCAACGGCAATGTATATTAAAAGAGAAATTGCAAATCTTAAATCTCGAATTTCAAATCTACCTGAAATTATCGTTACCCGTCTGGCTCACGGATTGCCTGTCGGAGGCGATTTGGAATACGCAGATGAAGTAACGTTAGCAAGAGCGTTGGAAGGGAGAAGGGAATATTAAAAGCATCATAGATTATGTTGTCTGAAAAAACTTTATTGACAGCCTTAAAAGATGTACTTGATCCCGAATTGGGAATTTCAATTGTTGATATGGGTCTTGTTTATAATGTTAAGGTGGATAAAGAAGGAAATGTTGAGGTTTTTATGACGCTTACTTCCATGGGTTGTCCGCTTTTAGGGACGTTGGAAGAAGAGGTTAAAAATAGACTTTCTGAAATTAAAGGTGTTAAAAAAGTTGCTGTTAAATTTACTTTTGATCCGCCATGGACACCCCAGATGATGAGCAAAAAAGCAAGGTCTAAGCTTGGATTTTTATAAGATTATATGTCTTTTATAGTAAAAAAGATAACCAGAGGGAGTCTGGAGACATTGAAAGAAGGAGCAGGAGAGCTAGGAAAAGTAGTTGCTCCAGAGAAAGTAGTTGAGCAGCTTACCGGTAAGACAAATCCTCAAGACACCGTAGGTGATTATCTTAAACAGCTTGATCCCAAACTTTCAAATGAAGAAGTAGAACAAATTAAACTTGGTGATGAAAAAAAGCTTGCGGAGACAAGAAAGGTCCTGCGTAGTGCTACGCCTGATCACATGAAACCGCCACCGCAAAAGCAGGAGGAGGAATTGCGTCCTTACGAAAAAACTCTTAAAGAAGAGGAGGAAAAAAAGATTAAAGAAGAAAGAATGCGGCAAATACAAGCCTCACAAACGCTTCCCGTGATAATTGGCACAAGAAAGGGAATACCGAGGAGAAAACCAAAAAGCAGCGATTTTGAAGCAGGGAAAAATATCAAAGTGGGATGACAATAAAATTTTAATATATGCTTTTTTTATATAATACTCTTACGCGAAGAATAGAAGAATTTAAACCTTTAAATCCGCCCCTAGTGACCTATTACTCATGCGGACCGACGGTCTATGATTTTGCTCATATCGGGCATGCAAGAACTTATGTTTTTGCTGATATTTTGGAACGCGTGCTTATTTTTAACGGTTATAAAGTAAAAAGAGTATTGAACATTACTGATGTAGGTCACCTGACTTCAGATAGCGATACAGGCGAAGATAAGATAGAAAAGGGAGCCATCCGGGAGAAAAAGTCAGTTTGGGATATCGCCAAATTTTATACGGATGATTTTTTTCAGATGATGGCAAAATTAAATATCAAAAAGCCCGAAATTATTTGTCGTGCCACCGATCATATTGCTTCGATGATTCGATTAATCGAAGTGTTAGAAAGTAAGGGATTCACCTATAAGATTGAAGATGGAGTATATTTTGATACTTCTAAATTAAAGGATTATGGGAAATTAACCGGAGGGAATTTTGACAGTCTCCAGAAGACACTTAAAGCAGGAGCTAGAGTTGAAATGATAAAAGGTAAAAAAAATCTAACAGACTTCGCTTTATGGAAATTTAGTCCTTCTGGAGTAAAAAGACAAATGGAATGGGATAGTCCATGGGGAAGAGGATTTCCCGGCTGGCATATTGAATGTTCTGCTATGAGCATGAAGTTTTTAGGGGAAACTCTTGATATTCATACTGGCGGAGTTGACCATATTCCTATTCATCACACCAATGAAATAGCCCAAAGCGAGGCAGCTACAGGTAAACAGTTCGTCAGATTTTGGCTTCATGCCCAACATTTGTTAGTTGAGGGAGAAAAAATGAGCAAATCTTTAGGGAATTATTATAGACTGAAGGATATAGAAGAAAAAGGTTTCAAACCATTGGCGCTTCGTTACCTATTTCTTACCGCTTCTTACCGATCACAGATGAGTTTTAGTTGGAAATCTCTTATGGGAGCACAGAATGCTTTAGACAATCTTTATCAGCAAATTTTAAATTTTAAGTTGCAGGTTACAAAAGGACAAAGGACGATCCTTTCAGAAGAAAAACTTTTAAAGATAGATTTATTTAGGGAAAAATTTCAAAAGGCTATTAATAATGACTTAAATACGCCAGAAGCTTTAGCGGTGATTTGGGAAATAGTCAAAAGCAATATTTCCAATGAGGATAAATATGACTTATTAGTTTTTTTTGATGAAGTATTAGGGTTAGGTTTGAGAGATTTAAGCATTCAAAAACAAGAGACAAGGATACCGGAAAAACTTATGCAGTTAGTGGACAGAAGAGAAAATTTAAGAAGAGAAAAAAAATGGGAAGAGGCGGATAAAATCAGAAAAGATATAGAAAAAGAAGGATACATTCTAGAGGATACGCCCGCTGGACCAAAACTGAAGAAAGCATAAATGAAAAAGACTATAAAAATTGGTATAGATATAGATAACGTTATTTCCGACACATTTTCCTCTTATGTTGAAAAATTTAATAGGCATTTTGGTACAGAAATAGCCTACGAGGAAATATCTGACTTCTATTACTTTGAAAAATATTCAGGTATTGAAAGAGAAAAAGTAAATGTGTTTATAGAAAAACTTGAAAGAGATTATGAATATCATTTGTCGCTTAAACCTTATGATGAGGCGATAAGAGTAATTAGGAAATGGATGAAAGAAGAAGCAAAAGTGCATTATATCACTTTAAGACCTTTATATATGAAAAAAGTTACTTTGGACTGGCTTAAAAAGCATGGGTTTTGGAGTAGAAACGCCACTGCTCATTTATATGATGAAAAAGAACCTTACCAATCTGATGCGGAATATAAAAAATCTGTTGCAGATCATTTAGGAATAGATTTTTTAATAGAAGACGCATGGGAGATAGCGACTGTTTTTAAAATTCCGGTATACCTTATAGATCGACCATGGAATAGGGTTGCTGCATTACCGGAAAATGTAAAAAGGGTACACAGCTTTTTGGAAATAGAGAATCTGGTTTTTGCTAAATTTAAAATATAAAGCAAGAGATTTAGTCTTTTGTCTTTTTTGCAAACTGTTCTTTGTAGAAGCGGATGTTTTTTTCAACTACCGTTTGCCAGCTGCCGTTATGGAAATCATGATCTTCTCCTGGATAAGTGAAATAAGTAATTTCCTTATTTAGAGATTTGAGTTTTTGGTATAACGAGTCTGACCATTTTTTTGGCACTGCTTCGTCATTTTCTGCTTGATGGAGTTGAATAGTTGCATTGATCCAGTCAAAGTAATTTGCGGTTGAATAGAGGTTAGCGTCATATTCATTTTCAAAATCAGCGATAATTTTTCTTAGATATTTGCCACCGTCTGCCGCCTCATCAGAGAAAAAAAGTACGGAAAAAGGGAAGGGTTTAGAAACAGGATTCCAAAGGACAGTAGGATAATCTTTTCCCGTAATTTCCAAGATGGAAAGCGCAATATGTCCGCCGTTTGAATGTCCCCAGATGCCGATTTTGCTTATGTCGGCTTCAATATTATTATTACCTTTAGCGGCAATCGCCTGGTTTAAGCTTGAAAGACTGGCAAGAAGATTTAAGGCGGTTGTGTATGTTTCAAACCTTTCTTCCAAAGGATCGGCAGATTGGCTGGCTGATTGTCCGTATCCCAAAAAATCAGGCGCTAGAGTGATAAATCCGTTTTTGGCAAAGACTTCACCGCTTCGTATGGTGCCCGCTCCAGTAGTGTAGTTTTCCGGGTTGATATAGCCGCGGAATTGAATGATGACTGGATAGATGCCGCTTTTTTTAGGAAGATTGAGCAAGCCGCTTACCTTTTTGCCGTCTGTCGTAAAAAAGAAAAGGTGGGAGGAAAAATCAAAATTATCATTAATTACCTTATCCAGCGTGATTTTTGATGGTGTAAAAACCCTTTTTTTAAGCTCGTTAAAATTGTATTTATCCAAGGGTTTCACCCTATCTACTTTACCTGTTTTTGTATTTTGTGAAAGGGGGCTGATAATTTTTTTCTCACTAAAAAAAAAGAAATAGGCAAAAAATCCTAAAGCTATAAAAAGGAGTAAAATGATAAAAAAAATAGCGGTTCTTTTTATTATCATAAAAATAAGTATATCTTTAGATAGTTTTAATTTCAATTTTTTTATGGTATACTGAAGCACTTATGAAAGAAAGTTACCAATTGGTTTTAATCATAAATGTCTCATTAGCGGAAGAAGCTAGAAAAAAATTGCTTGACGGGATAAAAAAACAGATTGAGGATTTTGGAGGAAAAGTCACAAAAGAAGAAGAAATGGGTAAGCGCGTCTTAGCTTATAAAATAAAAAAAGAGAAAGAGGGTTACTACTTTGTTTTGGAATTTATGTTTCCTCCCGAAAAAATCAAAACTCTTAGGGAAAAAATTAAAGGAAATATTGAAGTGTTAAGATATTTATTTTTAAGGAAGGAGTAAAATATATGTCCGCACGTTCACTTAACAAAGTTATTCTGATTGGTAATCTTACCCGCGACCCGGAGCTTCGTTATACACCGGCAGGAACAGCAGTCTGCACAATGGGTCTTGCGACTAATCGTTCATGGACCACCCAGACAGGTGAGACCAAAGAAGAGACAGAGTTTCATCGCGTGGTAGCGTGGAATAAACTCGCAGAGCTTTGTGCTCAGCTTTTGACCAAGGGGAGAAAAATTTATGTAGAAGGTAGGCTTTCAACACATAGTTGGACAGGTCAGGATGGCAATCAGAGGACAACTACAGAAATAGTTATAGAAGATATGATTCTTCTTGATTCGAAGAGATCGGCAAAAGAAGAAACAGCGGTTGTTCCTTCTGAAGAAGCAGTTAATCCTCCTTCTTCAGAAGTTACTTTGGAGGAAAAAATAGAAGAACCTGTGTCCGCTACAAGCGAAGTCGTAGCCCAGTCCAATGCTTCTTCGCCAGTTAAAGCTGGCAAAAAAAAGGCTAAGACAGATGAGACCAAAAAAGAAGAAGAAACAAAGTCAGAAGATATTACACCCGAAGATATTCCTTTTTAAGATGATTTAGTTTTTTCAATTTATGAAAAAAACAATTTTTCAAAAGAGAAAAAAAATTAAAAAAGCCGGAGTATGTTTTTTTTGCAAACAGAAAAAAGAACCTAGTTATAAAGATATCGAAACCCTAAGACATTTTATTACCGAACGCGGGAAGATAGTTTCAAGACTTGATTCTGGTGTTTGTCAGAAACACCAACGGATACTAGCAGAGGCAATCAAACAGGCTAGATTTTTGGCGCTTTTGCCTTTTGTAGTTCGTCCTTCCTAAAATAGATTTGCATGAAATCAACTGTCCATTTTTCAATTTCTTCATCCGCAAAAGTTTTAGTTAATATTGGAGAAAATGTTAGCAAAGACACAGTGCTTATTGAGGATAAACTTTTAGCTTCTCGAAAAATTATTCCTTTAGGTCAGCTTCTTAATATAAAACCGGAAACAATACACCGTTACCTTAAAAAGAAAATTGGAGAAGATGTTTTACCCGGAGAAACTTTAGCAGTTGTCCGCAGTTTTTTTTCATCAAAAATAGTAAAAAGTCCGGTATTTGGAAAAATTACAGAGATTGATTTGACGAAAGGCACTCTTACTCTTACTTCTAAAGAAGAAGCGGGAAAAGAAAAAATCAAAAGTCAGGTAAACGGTAGAGTAAAAAATATCACCAAGACGGTTTTGGAGCTTGAAGTAGAAGGAGAGGTTTTTGGGATTTTGTACGGTAAAGGCGAAGATGTGATAGGTAGGTTAGTTTTGGCGCCTAAAGAAAGCTTAGGAATATTAGATGATCTTGAAGGCGAGATGGAGGAGAGTATAATTGCTTCCCAAAAGATCCATCAAGATGTTATAGTAAAGCTAGAAGTAATGGGGGTTAAAGGTTTGATCACCGCAGAAGAAATTGGGAAAAGCGAACTTCCTTGGGTAAAAGTGGGAAAAGAAATCTTTAAGAAATTGGCAGAATTTTCTGGAAAAACAGTTTGGCTAAGACCATTGGTAAAGCAGCTGGTTATCATAGATTAATTTTAAGACAAAATTTGTGATTTTTTGTTATGTCGCTTAAGACTATAAGAAATATTGTTCTTTTCGCCGCTTTCTTTATTCTTGCCTTTGGAGCGGGTTACCAGGTGGGGGTAGAGAAAGGAACGGATAGGAATTTTTCCGATTTAAGTATATCAAGCGAAAAAATAACCGGCAAGACTTCTGAAAAAATAAGTTCGCTTGATTTTTCTCTTTTTTGGGACGTTTGGGATAGATTAAATAAAAGTTATCTCGATAAAAAAGCTCTTAATCCGGAAAAAATGTTTTATGGAGCGATAAGCGGTATGGTAGCTTCTTTAGGCGACCCTTATACCGTTTTTCTTTCTCCAGATCAAAATAAGGAGGCAAAAGATGATTTGGGTGGTAAATTTGAAGGAATAGGAGCACAGTTGGGTATAAAGGATAAAAAGATTGTTGTGGTTGCCCCTCTTAAAGATACACCGGCAGAGAAGGCAGGTCTTATGCCTGGCGATTGGATAGTGAAGGTGGATGGAAAAGACACCGCTAATTGGACATTGCCTGAGGCGGTTTCCAAAATCCGGGGACCTAAAGGGAGTAAGGTAGTCCTGACAATAGTTAAAAAAGAGGCTTCTTCTTCAGCAGAAATAACTGTAATTCGCGATTCAATTAAAGTAGCTTCTGTGGAGTGGGAGATGTTAAATGTCGACTGTTCCCATTTGCTTTCTGAATGTAGAATTATCAAAGAAGTATGTCCTGAATGTTATAAAGTAGTCTATCTTAAATTGATAAGATTTGGCGATCAGACACCAGAAGAATGGAACAAGGCGGTTGATGAAATAATTTTAAAAACCAAGGAAGAAGAGAAAAAAAACAAAATGAAGGGGTTAGTTTTTGATCTTCGTAATAATCCGGGCGGTTATCTTTCCGGTTCAGTGTTTATCGCTTCCGAATTTCTCAAAGATGGCGTAGTTGTGACACAGGAAAATGCCAGTGGAATAAAACAGACTTATTCTGTAAATAGGAAAGGGAAGTTTACAGAAATGCCATTGGTTGTTCTTATCAATAAGGGTACTGCTTCTTCAAGCGAAATAGTTGCCGGAGCCCTTCAAGTGCGCCGTGGTATAAAAACGGTTGGAGAAACCTCCTTTGGCAAAGGTAGCATCCAAGAAGCGCAGGATTTAGAAAAAGGTGCCGGTTTGCATATTACGACAGCAAAGTGGCTTCTTCCCAACGGTAAGTGGATCAACGGATCAGGTATAGAGCCAGACTTAAAAGTAGAAAACGATCCCAACAAGCCGGATGAAGATCTGCAACTTATCAAGGGGATAGAAGTTTTGGTAAAATAATCATCTTTTAACTTTGAGATCTTGCGTTTTTTTAAAAAAAATTTGTATAATAAAATAGATTGATTAAACCTTATGAAACGTATTTTTATTCTTATTGCTCTTCTTCTGATTCTTCTTTATGTTGGTATGGCGAGTGGACAGTTTAAGGTAGACTTAGGCACTCTTGGTAAATATTTTTCTTTTCCTCAAAAAGCTGCTGAGATTAGTTTGCCTAGCGAAAAGGTCAAAATCGTAAATGAAGAATCAGTAGTGATAGATGTTGTAGAAAAAACCAGCAATTCAGTCGTGACGATCTCGATTGTTAAATCAAGACCTATCGGAAGGATTTTTGAGATTGATCCTTTTGATCCTTTTAACATTTTTAGGCAGAGAGGACAATCAGGTAGTCAAAAAATTGAGCAAGATATCGGCACTGGATTTATTATCTCCGAGGATGGGATGATAGCAACAAATAGACATGTCGTTGCCGACACAAATGCTAAATATAAAGTAATTACAAAAGATGACAAAACATATGAGGCAGAAAAAATTTACCGCGACCCTGTCAATGATTTGGCAATTATTAAAATAAACGCCAAAAATCTTAAACCGGTTACCTTAGGTGATTCATCAAAACTTAAAGTAGGTCAAATGGTGATTGCCATAGGAACCGCCTTGGGTGAATTCCGTCATACAGTAACAGTGGGTGTAATTTCAGGTTTGGGAAGAGGTATTACTGCCGGTAGTCCTTTCGAAGGATATGTAGAGAAACTGGATGATGTAATTCAAACTGATGCAGCGATTAATCCAGGTAACTCAGGTGGTCCTCTTCTTAATTCAAGCGGACAGGTGATAGGTATAAATACTGCAGTATCGCAGGAAGGACAGAATATTGGTTTTGCTATACCGATAAATGTAATTAAAGATGCGATTACGCAATTTAACCAAAATGGTAAATTTCAACGTCCGTATCTGGGTGTAAGTTATAAGATGATTACACGCGACTTGGCTATTTTAAATGATGTACCAGAAGGAGCATACGTTCAGGATGTTATAGAAAATTCGCCGGCTAAGAAAGCAGGAATTAAGGAAGAAGATATTATCACTAAAATTGATGGAGTAAAGGTAACCGAAAAAGAAGGAGGGTTAGCAAAAATAATTTCCGGAAAAAAGATAGGAGATAAAGTGACTGTAGAAGTGTGGAGAGACGGAGAAACCAAAACTTTGGAAGCAATTATTGGAGAAAACAAAGAAGAGTAGGAAGTTAATTTAAAGCTAAGGCAGCGACTATCTTTTCTAGTTTTCCATCCACTATCTCTTCAAGATTATGCCATGATTTGTTAATTCTATGGTCGGTAACTCGATTTTGCGGGAAGTTATAAGTGCGTATTTTTTCTGCTCTCATACCGCGGCCGATTAAAGATCTCGCTTGTCCGAGAGTTTCTGATTTTTTTTCTTGTTCTATTTCCCAAAGTCGACTTCGAAGAATTGAAAGGGCAATCCGCCTGTTTTGTTCTTGATAACGTTCTGTTTGAGCGGAGACCACAATTCCAGAAGGCTTATGTCTTAATCTTACGGCTGTTGAAACTTTATTGACGTTTTGACCGCCGTGACCGCCGGCTCTATAAAATTCCCATTCCAAATCACCAGGATTTATGTAGATTTCTTTCTCTTCAATTTCCGGTAGGACAGCAACGGTGGCTGTTGAAGTGTGTATTCTGCCGTAGCGTTCGGTTTTGGGAATCCTTTGTACGCGGTGTACTCCGGTTTCATATTTAAGGAATTTGTAGGCATCTGTACCTGATATTTTTGCTATTCCTTCATCAATGATTTCGCTTTTCCAGCCTTTTTCCACGGCAAAGCGAAGATACATTCGCAATAAATCAGCAGCCCAGATTTTAGCTTCGTCTCCGCCTGTTGCCGCGCGAATTTCGATAATAGCGATGTCATTATTCATATGGATTTATTTTAAAGTTGTGATTTATATTCTTTATTTGGGATTTTGATACTTTTGAATTTTGGAATTATTATCTTATGCTGTACCCAAAAGCATCTCCCTAAGCGTTCGGGGTTTTCTTTCCTCTTTTTCTTCGACTTTTTTCTTTTTCTTGGCAGCAAGAAACGCGGTTTGTGCTTCTGCTTTTTTTTGCTTTGCTTGGAATTTTTCCACTCTTCCCATCGTGTCAACAAATTTCATTTCACCGGTGAAAAACGGATGACATTTATGGCATATTTCAACCCTAAGATTCGGTTTTGTCAAGCCGATTTTAAAAACGTTACCACAGGCACAAACTACTTCTGCTTCCGGATACCATTTTGGGTGAATGTCTGTTTTCATAGATAGGCTTTATTATACATGATAAAAGTAAGAAATAAAAGTAGTTTTAAGTTTACTCTAATAATACGTATTTTAGAGTAAAAAAAGCCTATCTTCTTAGTTTTTGAAACGGATGGTATTGAAGACGGCCTTCAGCGATCATTATGCCGGTTAAAACAAGTATAGAACCGATGGTAAAAACCGGCGTTATTTTTTCTCCCAAAAAGGGTACTGCGATAATAATAGCAGCAAGTGGATCAATATAGGTAAAAAGTCCCGTTTCTTGCGCTTGAATTCTTTTGATGCCCCATTCGAATAAAAAATAAGCAAGTGTAGAAGAAAAAATGATACCGTAGAATATACCGATAAAACCTCGATAATCCAGTTTTAAGAATGGATTAGAATTAACCAATTCATAAGAGAAAAAAGGGATAAAAGTTATCATTCCAATCCAAAAAGACCAAAAGGTGATGGTAATAGGTTGGTATTTGTAGATAATTTTTTTGCTAAAAATAGCGTGGCCGACCGCGCCAAAAGTAGCCAGAACAAAAAACACGTTACCGATAAAATTTCCAGTAAACCCCTTTTCTATTAGAGGTTGGATAACAATGGTAAGCACGCCGATTAAGCTCACTACTAAACCGATAAAAACTTTTCTGTGAGGTTTTTCCCTAAGAAAGATAATTGCAAAAAGATAAAGGAAAACCGGTCCGCTTGAGGCAATGATAGGTGCGTTGATAGAAGGTGCGCGTTCAAGGCCCAGAAAAAAGAAACTGATATTTATACTAATGCCAAAAAGGGAGAGAAGCAAAAGATTAAGCCAGTCTTCTTTCTTAACTTGCAGATTTTTTCTGACAAAGGGAAAAAGCAATAACATGCCGCCGAAAAAACGTAAGAATGCAAGACTAAAAGGAGGAAAATTGCTTAAAGCAAGCTTAAAGATGGGAGAAGCAGCACCCCAGATTATATTAGCAATAATTAAAGCAAAAATAGCTTTTTGATGGTGCTCGGATTTTAACATTTGGGAATTATTTTTAAGCTAGTTAATCAATTCGAAAAGATGGTCAATAGAAACAGTTACTTGTGTTTTTTCTTTGAGTTTTTTTAGAGTTACCGTAGCATTTTCTGCTTCATCCGGACCGATAATTACTATGTAAGGTATGCCCTTTTTGTCTGCATATTTCAGTTGTTTTTCGAGCTTTGCTGATAAATCTGGGTAAATTTCAGCAGCGAATCCATTATTTCTTAATTTACTTGTCAAAGAAAGGGATTGACCTAATATTTCTTTGGAAAAGACAGTGACAAGAATTTTTGTATTGGTTTGTTTTTGAGGGATTAAATTAAATTCTCTGGCAGCTTCAAGTAACCTATCAAAACCGAAAGCAAACCCGGTAGCGGGTACATCAGACTCGGTAAACATGCCAATAAGCTTATCATATCTTCCGCCGCCGCAGACAGAACCAGCGTCGTAGCCTTCAATTGTTATTTCAAAGATGACTGACGTATAATAATCTAATCCACGGGCAAGAGTGGGAGAGAAGGAAAGCACATTTTGGTAAACACCAAGCTTGACTGCATAATCTATAATTTCTTTAAGAATGGGAGTCGGCTTGTTTTTTTCAAGCTCATCAAAAAGATTTTCCGGAAAATTATTTTTTCTAAGTTCTTCTTTTACCCGTTCTTTGCCTATTTTCGAGAGTTTGTCAAGTATTCTTAAGGCGGCGGGGGAAAGATTGTTAAGTAGTGTTCTATCGTTGTAATAAATCGTAAATTTTTCAAACCCGATATTTTTTAAGACAAAATAAGAAAGCGCGATGATTTCACTATCAGCCAAAGGCGAAGCACTTCCAAAAATATCAGCATCACATTGCATAAATTCGCGAAATCTTCCCCTTTGAGGGTTTTCTGCCCGCCAGACTGGTTGTATCTGATAGCGTTTAAAAGGTTTAGGTAGGTCGGGATACTGGGCGACTACGCGTGAGGTTGGTACAGTTTGATCATAACGCATGGCTATTTTTCTTTCGCCCAGATCTTTGAAACGATAAAGCAATTTATCACCATCCTCTCCATATTTTCCCAATAAAACCTCTTCGTATTCCAAAGCTGGTGTTTCAATAGGATCAAAACCAAATTTTTCAAAAACCTCAACAATCTTTTTAATCAACCATTGCCGGGCAATTGCTTCTTTTGGCAAAAAATCACGAAAGCCTTTTAGAGTCTGCGGTTTGATCATAGATTAAATTCTTAATAAAGTTAAATTATAATAAATTCTTTTGGCGATTTAGATAATATTTCAATGCCATTTTCTTTCAATACTACCAAATCTTCGATTCTTATACCACCCCAGTTCTTGATATAAATTCCCGGTTCAATGGTAAAAACCATTCCCGGTAGCAAAATATGCTCAGAGTTGATTTTTAACCTTGGATCTTCATGGATAGATAAGCCTACTCCATGGCCAAGTCCATGAAGATAGGGAGTAAAGTGGTGTTTTTTTATAAACTGACGGGCAATTTTATCAAGTTTAGCTCCTGAAATTGCCATTTCTTTTTTCTTAATTCCACTATAATAATACGTATTATGAGAGTGGTGATTAAGTGTTTTAATGATTTCTTCTTGAGTATGTAGAACTATCTCATAGACTAATTTATGTTTGAAAGAAGGTTCGCCGAAAAAAATCACTCGCGTCATATCCGCGCAATATCCATTTACCTTGGCGCCAAAATCAAGAAGGATTAAGTCGTTATTTGTTAGTTGTTGGTTATTAGTGGGTAAATAATGCGGAATAGCAGCATTCTGATTAAAAGCGACGATAGGGGAGAAGGCGATCTCACCTGCATTTTTCTTGAGAAAATATTCAAGTTCCAGCGCCAACTCTTTTTCGCTGACTCCCTTTTTTATTTTCCCTTTGATAAAGGAAAAGGCGTCGTCAGTAATTTTAGCGGCCTTTTTGATAGATTTAAGTTCTTCTTCCTCTTTTATCACTCTTAAATCTTCTACAAGCCCTTTTGTTTTTTGCCATTTGACTTTAACTTTATTTTTTAACGAAGCAAATTCAGACAAAGTGATATTTTCTTCCTCAATCCCGATAGATTCGATTTTCTCTTTTTGGCTGATTTTATTAAGATAGCCGCTTAGTCTTTTTTTATAAGAGAGACAAAGTACGGTAAATTCGTTTTTTCCCTTTTCAAAAAGGTCAAAATATGTAGAAAAAACAAAAAAATAGAGGTGATTTTTGGTAATCAGAATAAACCCTTCACGCTCATTGGCAGCTAATGCCGTGAAGCCGGTTAGATAGGAAACGTTTTGCTGGTTGGTGATAAAAAGAGCATCAAGGTCAAGCTCTAATAACTTTTTTCTCACTTTTTCCGCTCGATTTGCCATATGAATTCTTTTTATTCTATCAAACTAGCGGCAAATATGCTAAGATAATTTATCGTGAAAGATTATCCTATCAATCTTATTAAAGCAGAAAAGTATCTTATTGATCTTATTAAAGAGGCAGGAAAATTATTAGAAAAGTACTTTCATGCGGAAAATTTGGGTAAAAAACCCAAAGGTGAACACGATTTGGTGACAGAAGCAGATTTAGCAGTTGATGAACTGGTTATAAAAAAACTAAAAAAAGAGTTTCCCCGAATACCCATTTTAACAGAAGAAACTTCGGATGGAAATTTCGATAGATATAAAAAAACAGATTTTTTTTGGCTGGTTGATCCGCTTGACGGGACGACAAATTTTTCCCGTGGTCTGCCTCATTTTGCCATCGCTATTGCTCTAGTTTTTGGTAACCAGCCTATTTTGGGAGCAGTTTACAATCCGCTTTATAGAAATTTATACTGGGCAAGAAAAGATGGAGAAGGTGCTTTTTTAAACGGACGGCAAATTACCTTGTCAAAAGAAACAGAACTTCAAAAAACTGTTGTTTGTCTTGATTGGTCTCATGCTTTGGCTTTAAGAAATAAAACCTTGATTCTTACAGGTAAACTTTTGGGTAAAGTAGGACATATAAAAATGATGGGTAGCGCCGCTACAGATATTGTTCATGTCGCTTGCGGGAAAATTGATGCCTATCTTCATGCTAATTGTTTTCCTTGGGATTATGCCGCTTCCGTTATAATCGCTAGAAAAGCTGGTGCAAAGGTTACTGATATTAGTGGGAAAAAATGGGATGTTTTTACGCCGGGAATTCTTGTTGCGTCTTCCGTAATTCATCAAAAATTGCTTAAATTGTCAAACCTCTCATCTTAAAACTTAAAAATTATAAGTCGCTTTTCTTTGTTATAGACGGAGTGGGGTTTACTGTTATCGTGGGTTGTTGCGCAACTGTCGGCTGGTTTGGAAAAGAAATAACATAGAGTTTTTTAGCTGATACCCGGTTTTCTATTTTGGGATTCGCCGTGCCGATTAAGTGGACAGCGTCACCAAGTTTTATTTTTGAAAATCCTCCGCTGATAAAACTATTTTTGTTTCTGTCATAGATTAATGTTTTTGTATAAGTTTCTACATCCACTATAATGTTGCCATGTTTTTCTTTGACGGTAATCGTAAAGTTTGTTTTATCTATATCAGAGACTTTGCCACGAATATGAAGCGGTAAATCTTCAAGATAGATATATTTAGCTGAAAATGTCATTTTTGTCTGATCAAAATAACCAAAAGCCGTCACTGTATCATTTTCCTTAATGACACTGGATTTAATTTCTTGTCTGCCTCCATTTTTAAATGTGTAAAAAATAGTGTCTTCTGAATAAGCAACTGTTTGATCGCCAGAGGCTTTAGCGATGTTTAGAGAGTTTTTTTCAATTTTTTTGACGAGACCGGAAACTGCACCCTTTTCTTTTTCTCTGATTTCTGCCACTTTTGTGGCGATTTTTTCCTTTAGTGTTTCGATCTTTTTGAGCTTTTCAATAACGCTTACATCTGTAGGGACAGGTGAGGAAGATGCCACAGGAGAAGTAGTGATTTTTAAAGTAGGGGAGGTAGCCGCCGATACTTGATTATGCAAAGATAAAAAAGCCCAAAAAATCAATGCAAAAGCTATTTTTTTCATAGTTTTTCTGGAGTATAAAACACCGTGATAGTTTTTTCTATTTTTTCTCCTTTGTCATCATATGAAGCGATATAAAGATTATTTAATCCTTCTCCGAGAGAAACCTTAACGCTAAAAGTGCCGTCGATAGCGGTACTTGCAGCTTGACTTTCGAGATCTGTATCGACAATTATGACGTTTTCTGCCTTTGATTTACCGGAAACAATGATAGTTTTTTCTTCACTGATAGAATCTTGTTGAGGTTTTTCGATAATAAGAGGAATTTCATCATTTTGAATTTTAGAAGAGCCATTTTCAGTAATGGAAGGAGAAATAGTGGTGGCGATCTGTTCACTTCTTGATTTTTGAGTTGTTTTAATTAGAGATGGAATATTAGTTAAAGCTAAAGCAGCGCCTCCGCCAACGATAAAACCGATAAGGACAGCGATAATAACGTCTTTTTTCATAAAAGCAGAGTAATCTTAATAATTACAAGCCCCCTTGTCAAGAATCCCGAAAAATGTTAAATTTTTCTAACGTTATGGAAATTACCCATTTAGGGCATTCATCATTTAAAATCCGTGGTAAAACCGCCACCTTAATTACCGATCCTTTTGATCCCGCCATGTTAGGTTTGAAATTTCCTAAGGCTGAAGCAGATATTGTTACTATTTCACACGAACATCCAGATCACAATAATTCAGAAATAGTAGGAGGAAATCCAGTTTTAGTTTCCGGGCCGGGTGAATACGAGATAAAGAAAGTAAAAATCATTGGTGTGGGAGTGTTTCATGATAAAGAATTCGGTGAAAAAAGGGGCACTAATACAATTTATCATATCGATATGGATGGAATATCAATCGTTCATACTGGAGACTTGGGTCATGAGCTTGGAGAAAAGGAAATAGAATTACTTGACGGTGTGGACATACTGCTTGTTTCAGTCGGCGGAGTATTCACCATAGATGCAAGCGAAGCAGTTAAATTAGTTTCTAAACTGGAGCCGAAAATTATCATCCCTATGCACTATCGTGAAATTAAAGGCGATGCTAAATTTTACCAGAATCTGTCTCCGGTTGAAGATTTTCTTACACAAATGGGTAAAACTGGTATAGGATCTGTTACTAAACTTGTTGTTACCAAAGACAAATTGCCTGCGGAGCAAACGGTGGTAGTTCTTGATTCTTAATTCGCGTAATTCTTGCTATGGCTGAATCTCGTGTTCCTCCTCATGATGAACAGGCAGAAGCCTCGATTTTAGGCGCCATTCTTATAGATAAGGACGCTATAGCGGACGTTATTGATTTTCTTCGCCCAGAATATTTTTACAAAGATGCTCATGCTGATATTTTTGCGGCAATGATGTTGCTTTTTGAAAATCACGAACCAGTTGATATTGTCACAGTGACGGCGGCGCTTAAAAAAATGGGCAAATACAAAAATGTAGGCGGCGCTTCTTACTTATCTGAACTTACCAATATGGTTCCCACCGCTGCCAATATAGAAGTTTACGGTCGGATAGTTTCCGATCTTTATATAAAAAGAAGAATGATTGAAGTAGCTGGTTCAGTGGCTCAAGCAGCTTTTGATGAAAAAGAAGATGTAAAACATCTTCTTGATAAAGCGGAAAGTGAGATATTGGCAATAGCCCAAAGACGCGCCCACAAAGATTTTATTGCGGTCAAAGATGCATTAGCGGAAAGTTTTGACAGGCTGGATGAACTTCACAAAAGAGGATCAACTCTTCGGGGCGTACCAACTGGTTTTACTGATCTCGATAATAAGTTAGCTGGTATGCAAGATAGTAATCTTTTGATACTAGCAGCTAGGCCAGGACAAGGAAAAACAGCATTGGTATTAAATATAGCCCAGTATGTAAGCGTTGTAGGTAAGCAGGCGGTAGGCATCTTTTCTCTTGAGATGAGTAAAGAGGAATTGGTAGACAGACTTTTGGTTTCTCAAGCAGATATAGATGCCTGGAGATTAAAAACCGGCAGGCTTTCTGACAATGATTTTTCCCGACTTTCAGAGGCAATGGGCGAGTTAGCCGAAGCACCGCTTTTTATTGATGATACACCCGGTATCAATATTTTTGAAATGCGCACCAAAGCAAGGAGGCTTCAGGTAAACCATAATGTCCGTCTTCTTATAGTTGACTATTTACAGTTAGTTGATCCCGGTAGAATGTTTGATAATCGAGTTCAGGAAGTTTCGATAGTTTCTCAATCGCTTAAAAATCTTGCCCGTGAGCTTAAGATACCGGTTTTAGCCGTTTCTCAATTATCTCGCGCAGTGGAAGCGCGGGGAAGCAGAGTGCCCCAGCTTGCCGATCTACGTGAGTCAGGAGCAATTGAACAGGATGCAGATGTGGTGATGTTTCTTTATCGTCAAGAGCAGGAAATGGAAAAATGGGATAATCAGGTTGTCAAACTCCTTATTGCCAAACACAGAAACGGACCTTTAGGCGAAATAGATCTTATTTTCAAAGGCGACCGTATTAGATTCTATGGGTTGGAAAAGAAAGAAGAAGAAATTTAATGCTGGGAAAAGTAGAGAAACAAATCAAATCATTTATAGCCTTTTGAGTTCATTTAAGTGCCGCGGGTCGGAGTCGAACCGACATGAGCTTTGAGGCTCACAGGTTTTTGAGACCTGCGCGTCTACCAATTCCGCCACCGCGGCTTTTTATAAATTTAACTTAGTCTGATTGACTCGCTTCATTATATTTTGTATAAGTAGGATAAGTCAACTTTAAAGATTATGAAAATTACTATTAAAGCCAACGATCCTGCCGAGATAGAAGCAGATGTTTTAATTTTTTTTTCCTACGAAAGTGATTTTGGGAAAATTCTTTTCTTAAATAAAACGGTTAATGATCTTATTAAAAAAGCCGCAGCAAGGGAAGATTTTGAAGGAAAGGAAAAACAATATCTTATTTTATCGGCGGATGGAAATCTAGCTTCCCACAAAATTCTTGTTTCGGGTTTGGGAGAAAAAGAGACATTTGATCTTTATAAGATAAGGAAATCAATTGCAGAAGCTTTCCGTAAGGCAAGAAGTTTCCGGCCGGAGAAAGTGGCATTGGTTTTAGATGATTATTGGTTTGTTAAATTCAAAACAGAAGAAGTGCTACAGGCGGCAACAGAGGCGGTAAAGCTTTCTTCGTACAGTTTTATAAAGTATAAAAGTCAAGAGGAAAAGGCAAAAATTAAAGCTGTGATTGAAGTATATTTTTGTCTTCATGCCGGTAAAATATCCAGCGCAGAAGAAGGAATTAAACGCGGTCTGTTTTATAGTGAAGCTACTTGTTTTGCTAGAGATTTAATCAATGAACCGGCAGATGTAACGACTCCTTCATATTTGGCTAAAATTGCCCAAGAAATCTCTAAGGAAAGTAAAGGCAAAGTGAAGTTGCATATTCTAGAAAAAGAAGAAATAGAAAAACTAAGTATGAATGCTTATTTAGCTGTAGCCAAAGGATCGAATGAGGAACCAAAATTTATTAGACTCGATTATCGACCGGTTAAATCAAAAAAACATATTGTTATAGTGGGGAAAGGGATTACTTTTGACACTGGAGGATTATCGTTAAAAAGCAGTGAGCATATGGAAAAAATGAAATCAGATATGGCGGGAGCAGCTGCCGTACTCTCGATTTTTAAGGTGTTACCTTATCTTAAGTTAGATATCCGTTTAACCGGGCTTATTCCGGCATGTGAAAATATGCCGGGCGGTGGAGCCTTAAAGCCAGGAGATATTCTTATTTCGGCAAACGGCAAGAGTATAGAGGTTCTCAATACAGACGCGGAAGGCAGACTTACCTTAGCAGACGCTTTTTCTTATGCGGTTTCTTATCTTAAGCCTGATTATCTTATTGATTTAGCCACTCTTACCGGTGCTTGTATGGTAGCCTTAGGCGAGAATATTGCTGGGCTTTGGAGTAATGATGAGGAATTAGCCCAGCGTTTACTTAAATCATCTTTTCAAACAGGAGAAAAAATTTGGCGGATGCCACTTTTTGATGAATATAAACCGCTTATCAAAAGCGATATCGCCGATTTTAAAAATATCCAAACCGGTAAATATGGAGGAGCGATCACCGCGGCTTTATTCCTTGCAGAATTCACGAATGATCTTCCCTGGGCGCATCTTGATATTGCCGGGCCGGCCTTTGTAGAGAAAGATGAATCTTTGGCGCCAAAAGGAGGAGCCGGTTTTGGGGTGAGATTGCTTTTGGACTTTTTGGAGAAAATCTAAAATAAATTCCCAATAATGAAAAAAAACCCGTATTTTGCAGTTATTAATAATCGTCATTTCAGAAATTTATGGTTAGGGCAGATAATTTCCCAGATTGCTGTAAATATGCTTTCCTTTATCTTGGTAATACGGGTTTATCAGGAAACTCATTCCAATTTTGCCGTTTCGATACTTCTTTTAACTTTTGGCATACCGTCAGTTTTTTTTGGTGTTATTGCCGGAGGATTAGTAGACCATTTTGATAAAAGAGATATTTTAGTAGTTTGCAATCTTCTTAGAGTGTTCGCTTTTATAGCGTTTTTTTTCTTTTCCGCCAATCTTTTGCTTATTTATCTTTTTGCGGTAATTTTTTCTTTTATCACACAGGTATTTATTCCGGCAGAAGGCCCTTCTATTCCAGAGTTGGTTTCCTCCAAAGACCTTCTTACCGCCAATTCTCTTTTTACGATAAGTTATTATTGCTCGATGGTTTTTGGGTTTATTATGTCAGGACCAGCTCTTAAACTTTTTGGATCCCCAAATGTGTATCTTATGATGTCTTTTCTTATGCTTGCGGCAACCTTATTTGTATATTACCTGCCCAAACTTAGAGTTAATAAAAGTAAAAATAGTCTTACTTTTTCTGTAATTATCGAAACCATTAAAGATGGAATGATTTTTATCAAAGATAATGTCAGAGTAAAACAAGCTTTAATTCTTATGACTTTTGCTCAAGCTTTGATTATGACTCTGTCGGTTCTTGCTCCCGGTTTTGCAGATAAAGTCTTAGAAATTGATCTTGCTGACAGTTCGTATTTAGTAATGGGTCCTGTGGCTTTTGGGCTTATATTCGGTGCTTTATTGGTTGGAGGAGTAGGTAAGAGTTTTTTAAAGAGTTTCTTGATCCTTTGGGGAATTCTTGTTACTGGAGCTATGCTTATTATTTTGTCTTTTCTTTCCGCTTGGAAATTTTGGCACCTGCCGCAGCTTCTTAGCATGCTAGTTTGTCTTTTGAGCATATTTTTTCTCGGCTTTTTTAACTCGTTTATTACTGTTCCAGCCAATACTGTCTTACAGGAGGATACAGAGGGAGAGATGCGGGGAAGAGTTTATGGCGTATTGACTTCAGCAACCGGTGGAGTTTCTGTTTTGCCAGTTATTTTTTCCGGAATTCTCGCTGACACTATGGGCATAGGGATTACTCTTTTTGTTTTAGGAATTGTAATTCTTCTTATTGGAGGGTATAAATATACAAGGATGAATACAGAAATTCTCAATAGAAGATAATAAACTATGCAGCCTATACTTTTTACCATTGGAAAATTCAACGTCTATGCCTTTGGATTTTTTCTCGCTGTCTCTTTCGTTTTTTCCACCTTTGTAGTCTGGAAATACGCCAAAGAAGAGTTTAAAGAGGAGGAATATCTAGATACTTATCTTTACACAGCCATCGCCGGTCTTATAAGCGCTAGATTAGTTTATATTTTGTTGCATTTTTCAGAATTTGGTGCAAATATTCTCCGGTATATTTTAGTTAGGGAAACACCCGGTCTTTCGCTTTTTGGCGGAATGATAGGCGCTTTTATTTATTTATGGTGGTATACGAAGGTAAAAAAATACAACTTCAGGAAATTATTAGATCTTTTTGCGGTGACTATCAGTATAGCAATGGTTTTTATCAAAATAGGAGAGCAGTTAGGAGGTGCCAGTTTCGGAAAAGAAACAAATTCATTTCTTGGAGTAAAAATTGTGGGGCAGATTGGCCGTTTTCATCCGGTTGAACTTTATGAGGCTTTTTTGTATTTGATCTTATCTGTTGCGCTTATTATTCTTTATAACCGCACCCTGAAAAAATCTTTGCCGGAAAATACAGTTGCTTGTTTGTTTATTCTAGTGAGCGCACTTTCGATCTTTGCTCTTGAATTTTTCAAAACATCTACTGTATACTGGTATGGTTTAAGCGCCAAACAGATAGGGTCTCTTTTAATGCTTGTTATAGTATTAAAGCCGTTTATCTCTCGTTTATCGATTATTGTAAAATCTTACAAAGAGGAAAAAGAAAGGAGAAATAAAGATGACATTTCCCATGAGCATACTTGAAAAAATTAAACTTTATCTTCTTAAGGAAAAAGCAAGAATAAGCGGGAGAATTTCTTCTATTAAACAGCAAGACCCCTTTTCTGATCCAGACAGATTGATAGATAATGCGGCTTCTGATACCGAAGCTAAGGAGGAAGCTTCACACGAAAGGATGGAGGCATTAGAGAAAGAGCTAAGAAGGAATATGGCAGAAATAGAGGAAGCATTAAGTCGGATAAAAAAAGGAACTTACGGTAAATGTCAATCATGTAAAAAACTTATTGACACTGATAGATTGGCTGTTAAACCTACCGCTAAATACTGCGTTAAATGCGAGCAGAAACGAGAGAAAAAATAAGATCAGGACAGGCGTGATAAGAATCAAAACATAAATGAAATGGAAATTGATCTAGTCTATGAAGATGGTGACCTTTTAGTGATAGAAAAACCATCCGGGATTGTTGTAAATAAGGCAGAAAGCGTTAAAGAAGAAACAATTCAGGATTGGGCAAAAAATATAATTAACAATCAACAATTAAGGATTAGGGATAATAAAACAATAGATTTTTATAATCGGGCGGGGATAGTACACAGACTTGATAAAGAAACCTCTGGACTTCTAATTATTGCCAAAAATTGTCAAGCATTTTTAAATCTTCAGAAGCAGTTTAAAGAAAGGCTTATTGAAAAAAAATATCAAACTTTGGTGCATGGAAAGGTCATCCCGAAAGAAGGGGAAATAAAAGCAAGCATAGCTAGGCTTCCTTGGAACAGGGAGAAATTTGGAATTGTGCCAGGAGGAAAAGAGGCCTCTACTTTTTACAAAGTTATTGCTTATTATAAAGGAGCTTATGAGAATTTTTCTCTTCTTTTGGTTTCTCCGCGCACTGGACGTACACATCAGATCAGAGTACACTTGAAATATCTAGGTTTTCCGGTTGTTTCTGATAGTCTTTATGTCGGAAGGAAAACCTTAAGGCGCGATTTAAGTTTTTGCCCGCGGCTTTTCCTTCATGCGTCATCTCTTAAGTTTAAGCATCCGAAGACCGGAGAATATATTTTAGTAGAAAGCAAATTACCCAACGATCTAAAAAAAGTAATAGAGAATCTTAAATTTCAGCACTAAAAATTTTAAAATGTAGAGGTAAATGATTTATTGCGATTGAAATCTTTTGAAATCTTAAAAGTTTTATTATGCCTGAACTTTCTATAATACGTGATTTTATTTTAATACTGCTTACGGCTTTTTTCGGTGGCATAGCCGCTAAAAGTATTAGACAGCCACTTATGATTGGTTTTTTGCTGGGCGGGATGGTTATAGGTATTCTTTGGGCAAATGTTTTGCCTAATGATGAAGCAATAAAAATGGTTGCCGAGCTTGGAGTAGCACTTCTTTTATTCACTCTTGGTTTAGAATTTTCAATAACAAGAATTAAAGAGCTCGGAGAAATTATAATTTCCGCGTCTCTTATTCAGGTGCTTTTTACAATCATTGTGGCTGTTTTAGTTTTTCCATTGTTTGGTCTGGATTTTTATACCGCCTTATTTCTTGGTGTGGTTTTTTCTCTTTCTTCCACAGCGGTGACTGTAAAGACGCTTGCCGATCGTGGAGAATTAGATAGTCTTCATGGAGAGATAGCGTCAGGATGGCTTTTTATGCAGGATCTTTATACTTTGCCTTTAATCATAATACTTCCAGCCATTGCTAAAATTTCACAGAGCGAAACCTTCGCTATAGTTCCGATTATGGAATTTGTCAAAAGCTTATTTCTTTCTTTCTCCCTTTTTTTTCTTATTGTTTATGTTGGTAAAAAGATCATGCCTTATATTTTTGAAAAAATTGCCGATTTTAAAAGTAGGGAGTTAGTTTTAATAGCCGCAGTCGCAACTTGTCTTATTTTTGCTTATATTTTCCGCCTACTTGGTTTCTCTACGGCATTAGGTGCTTTTGTGGCGGGAATTCTTTTATCTTCATCGTCCGTAAATCATGGTATCTTTGCAGAAGTCAGGCCTTTGCGCGATCTCTTCTCGACAGTATTTTTTGTTTCTTTGGGATTTCTTATAAATCCCGCTTTCCTCTTGTTCTCTTGGAAATTAGTTATTTTTTTAACGTTTCTGGTAATTTTTATTAAGTTCGTTATTTCTACAGTTTTAGTAATACTGCTTGGATATCACACTAAAACAGCTACAATGGTTGGTTTGTCGCTTGTCTCCGTAGGCGAATTTGCCTTTGTTTTAGCTTTATTGGGACTTACTTCAAATTTAATCAGTCAAGAAATTTATATGACTATTCTTTCAGTTTCTTTCCTCACTTTAGTTTTTTCCGTGCCGATTCTTGCGGTTTCCGAAAAATTGTATTATCAGCTTAAGAAATTAATTACGAAGAATTTTCCTCGTATCGGCGATTTGATTAACCGCTTTGACAGGGAGAGATTGGTTGATGGCCAAACTTGGGAAAACCATGTTGTAGTTTTAGGTCATGGTAGAGTAGGAAAGTATATTTGTCGTGCGCTGTCGCTTGCGGAAATTCCATATATGGTGGTTGATTATAATCATCATTTGGTTAAACACTTGGAGAAAGAAGGGCTGAAAGCAATTTACGGCGACCCTACCGATATAGAAGTGTTGCGTTTTGCCCGTGTTGATGCTGCAAAAGTAGTTATTATGGCTTATGCAGACAGGTATATGCAAGGTACAGTAATTGCGAATGTTTTAACCCTTAATCCTAAAGTAAAGCTTATTTGTAGGACTCATTTTGAAGAAGATCAAAATAAACTTCGCAGTTTTGGTGTAAGTATGGTAGTGCAACCGGAGTTTGAGGCGGCTACAAGCATGGCGGAAATAGTTCTTAAAATTATGCATTCAGATCTGGTCAATGTGGAAGAGAAGCTAAAAAGGATAAGAAAAGAATATGGTTGGCATTAGGAAAAGGAAGCAGAATAAATAACTCCTCTTTTCGGTTGAAGTTTCTCTCTTTGTCTGCTGATATAGTCATTGGGAATAATACATGTAAGCGGAGGATTCCCTTTTTGTAGAACAACTTCAGTATCAGATTCGAAGGCCTCTTGAGGATAAAGGCTTTTGTAAGCATCTTCTTCATAGACATCTCCGTCTATGATGATAATCGCCCCTTTGCGTTTTCCTAACTTAAGGTGCAGTTTATCAACATCTCTGACATAAAGCAGTTTTAATTTTTCCGCCAGATCAGGACCGCCGTAACCAAGCGAAGCCAGCCCCAATACAAAAAGACATCTTGCGGCTGCTAAGCGTATATCGGGAGCTGTTATAGTGACAAAACGGATTTTTTCGGGAGGAAGGATTTTTATAAATGGAAAACTGGCAAGAATCTCTCCGCCTATAGTAAAACACATGCCATATGAAGCTTGAGGGTCAAGCTGCCTGCTTTTTCCGTCATTTTCCCACCAGATGCTAGTTGGTTTAGGGTAATTTCCCGATGGTTTTTTAAATAATTCAACAAGTGAGTAAATTGCACCTTTTTGGTAAAGTTTGGTAGGATTTTCCTCTCCTTTTCTTTTGTCAACGTATTCTTGGGACATTATCTCGATTGGTCCTGCACCGGCAAGATAGCAGATTGCCCTGTGGTTTAGAAATGTTGGAAAAATTTGTGTAGCTTGATACTGGTTTGGAGAAAATATCTCTTGTAAATTTTCAGGAATAGGAACGCTTCGTCCAGATAATATTTGCTTTATTGCCATAAGCATACCGGTATTAGTAGTTCCCAAACCTCCTAAAACAACAATAGGATTTTTTTGTTTATCCTTAACCCCATCATGTATTTGGAAATTTAAATAATATAAATAATTAAAAGTTCTAAAAGTGCCATCTCCTCCGAAAATAACAGCAAATTCGTAAGGATAGACATCTTCCGGTTTTAAATTCCTAAGTCCTTCCACTCCTATTATTTCTTTTTGACACAGTCTAGCTAGCTTTTCATGTAGTGGTTCAAGCCTCCTTGATAATGCCTGTGGATTTCTTATTAATATTCCTCGCTTTTCAGTTTCCATAGCAGTTGTTGATTATAGTGATATTTAACCTAATTGCAATCTTTGACAAGAAGTTAAAAATTTAAGTAAAATTATAAAATATGGGACAATTTGGAGGATTCTATAAGGGCGATAAGAAAAAAATCAAAAAAAGTCTTCTTGAAAAGAAAGCTTTGAAGCTTGGGTCTGAACAGACTTTTGTTCTTCCGAAAGTTGAGATTATCAAAAGAGGTAAGAAGAATGCAGAGTAGGAAATCTTTTAAGCCCAAAAAAAAGATAAAACCCTTTTACTTCATAATTTTCCTCATCATTATTTTTGTTTTCTTGGGAATTTTATGGACATCTTGGAAAAATCAGTGGGATAAAGCATACCGTTTTACTGCCGTTATCAATTCTGATCCTTTATATGTAATTTCTGTAAATCCAGTTTACCATGAGCTGGTAATCCTTAAGGTTCCTTCCGATGTTTATCTTAACGTGCCGTATGGTTATGGCAATTATCTAGCGGGAAATGTTTTTGCGCTAGGTACTCTTGATTCGAAAAGGAGTGGGGGATACCTTCTTAGAAAAAGCATTGAAAATACCTTTGCCATTGTTACCGAAGGTTACCTTGCTAAAAAAACAGGAAAACCAGAAATACGTCTTAATAATAAAGACGACATAAGAAAAATAAAGAGTAAGTTTTTTTCTTTCGTGGGTGTAATCACTTCTTTTCCGGAATTTATTGCTTACTTTTCTGATTTGGAAACCAATCTTAGCTTTATGGACAAATTTAATCTTTGGAATGCTATACGAAGCACTAGGTTGGATAACATAATTATTCTTGATATAGATGAAGCATCTGTTTTTAGTAAAGAAAAGCTTCCAGACGGAACTTTTATAAAGATTATCGATCCCGAACTTTTTGACGCGTTTATTTCTTTTAAGTTTCAAGACCAATTAGTCAGATCAGAGAAAGTTTCTTTGGAAATTATAAATGCTGCAGAGAAAGACAGACTTGCTTCTCTTTTTGGGAGAATCTTAAATAATCTCGGCGCCAATGTGGTAGCAAAGGACACCTCCGAAGAAAGTAAGGATTTTATTTGCCTTATTAGACTTTCAGAGAAAAAGAAAGTTAAAAGCCATATTGTCAAAAGATTAAAAGCGCTTTATCATTGTGAGATTGACAGTGAGATTTCAGAAAAAAATATTGCTGACGTAGAAGTTATTTTAGGCAAACAGTTTTTAAAATGATTCTTTTGCTTGCTGTTATTTTTATCTTTATAGTCTCGTTTATTCTTGCGATAAGGGCGGCAGATAAAGAATTATCAGTTCCGCGTGAAGTTAAGAACATAAAAGTAAAAAGGAAACATGGTATAAGCGGAGCAATTATCTTTTTAAAGGAAAAAATTATCCATTATTCTTCCAAATCTTCTTGAGAAGCTTTTTCTTCGGTAATATCTTCCTCCAAGGAGGAATTATGTTTGAGAGGTTTTTTTCCTATTTGGTGTTCTCCTAAGTTGGTAATAAATGAAGGTTGCAGGGAAAATTTCTTGCCTCTTTTTATTTCTTTTAGGAAAACAGAAATGCTGTTTTTTGTTACATTTTTTATGCAGACGTGATAACAGTTTCCTCCTTTGATAAGGCGGATTAGGCGAAAAGCTAAATCGTCAGGAAGAGCTCCAAGATAAGTTTTTTGTTCGCTGCGGATTTCTATCGAGTGTTTTTTAGGACAAATTATTACTGTTTGACCAACTGAAAGTTTAGAAAGAACACTGGTTGGGGCAGCGTTGATGAGCGTTACCGTTTTTGTTTTTCCCGGTTCTTCCAAAAATAAATTGGGAGAAAGAGTGATAGTTTTTTTCTGTTCAGAACAAGATGAGCGGGAAGGATGTATTTTGGAACGTTTGGGTAATGAATTAATTTTTTCTAAATTTTTTTGGGCTATCATGTTGAAGTGATCAATGGAGAGAATTTGGTGATAAATGCGTTTAGCTTCATTAATTCTTCCTACTTGAAGATAAGCATAAGCTAATCTGCTTAAAGCATTTACATCGTTCTCTTTTTCTTTAAGGATTTGTTTATTTACAGCGATTGCTTCTTCCCAATTGTAGGCTAAAGCAGCCGCAATAGCAATATTTGCGAGGTTATCTTGCATGGAAATGACCAAAAGAATAACGGTAGTTTACGAGGCTTATTGAGAAAAGTCAAGAGGCGATATATAATAAATGCTTATGTCAGGGCACTCCAAATGGTCAAAAGTTAAACATCAGAAAGAAGCTACCGATGCCACTCGTGGTAAGATTTTTACAAAACTGGCAAATGCCATAATAGTGGCGGTACGTGAAGGTGGAGGAAACGCTGATCCAGCTTCTAATTTCCGTTTAAGATTAGCTGTTGAGAAGGCAAGGGCTTTTAACATGCCTAAAGAAAAGATAGAGAGAGCGATAGAACGCGCTTGTGGTGCTAATGCAGAGGACGCAATGGAACAGGTAGTTTATGAGGCGTTTGCGCCAGGAGGGATCGGTCTTATCATTGAGGCGGTGACTAACAATAAACAAAGAACAGTGTCTGAAGTAAAAAATATTCTTGAGCGGGGTGGGGGAGCATTGGCCGCGATTGGAGCGGTTTCGCATCTATTTAAACATATGGGTTTATTGACTATAGAAAAAAAAGGTAAATCTTTTGATGAAATTTTTGAGATCGCCATTGACGCTGGTGCAACTGACATAGAAGAGATAGATAATGAAATGGTAGACGTATATACCGAGTCAACAGATTTGCACAAGGTAAAGGAAAAAATAGAAAAGCAAGGCATTGTGATTTCTGATTTTGGACAATGTTTTCGTCCGACAGTTACCGTGCCTGTTAATGAACAGTCAAAAGCAGAATCTGTTCTTAGGCTTATTTCTGCGCTTGAGGAAATAGAAGACGTTCATAAAGTTTACGCTAATTTTGACATTCCCGAGAAATATCTTAACTGATGCATGATTTTTCCATGCGATTGATTCATCAACTTATAAAAAAAAATAAATATCCATTTCTCCAAAATAAAAGAGAACGTTTTGCTGTCCAAAGTATTATTTTGACTTTTGGACTTTTAGTGACACAGCTTATTTGGCAAGATTTCCGATTTCCAATGGTGATTATTCTTTCCGTTTTAGCTTATCTTTTGACGATTTGGTCGCTTTGTGAAGATATAAAAAAAATAGAGTGGATTATGCTTTTTATTCTTCCGGTGTTTTTTACTGCTGCGACCTCTCTTTTTTACTTTTTGCTTCCAGAAAGATGGTTTACTAGGTTGGTAATAGGTAGTTCTTTTGCCATCGGCAGCTATGCAATTTTGCTTATAGGCAATATCTATAATGTTTCTGCAGAGCGATCAATCCAACTTTTACGTGTGGCTCAAAGTGTTGGTTTGCTTATTACTTTAGCAATAGTATTTTTATCTTCAAGCATAATTTTTTCCATCCGGGCAAATTTCCTGCAGAATTTTATTCTTATCATGCCGATTATTTTTATTCTTTCTTTGCAGAATTTTTGGGCGATTAATCTAGAAGATCATTTAAATGCCAAATTATTTATTTATAGTTTAGTAGTAAGTCTTGGGGTGGGGGAGCTTACTCTTGCTTTATCTTTTTACCCGGTGGAAATTTCCACCGCTGCTCTTTTTGTGACGGCAAGTTTTTACGCCATGGTAGGCATCATTCAACAGTACTTTCTTGAAAGGCTTTTTAAGAATACCATCAGAGAGTATATTATTACTTTTATTTTTACAATGCTGATTGTTATTTGGACAACTAAATGGGGTTAATAAACCAGGGAAGAGGGAAGTGTTAAGATGATATATTTTGATATATTTAAGCTTATGAGCTGCTTAGGTTATAAATATCCTATAGTATTTAAGATAAAATGTGGATAATTTTCACGGTTTTATATGATGACTTTTCACGATTTAGAATAAAATTAAGACAAAAAGCATCTTTTTAGAGATGGCAGAGGATAAAAGTGAGATCAAATTTGAAACTTTAGAGCATTGTAACAAGCTATTTTCTCCTCTTTTCAGATTCGATTGAACAATTAATTTACGCATAAAATTGATACTTTGGATTGTTTTTACGCGCTAAATTAAAAATATTTTTCTCTTTTTTATAAAAAATTAGCCTTAAAATTAATAGTTTAGAGCGTTATAAAGCCATAAAATATGCGAAAATATACTAAATAGTCTCAATCTTTCTTTTTGAGTGCTAAGAGAAATACAGCACAAAATTAAGTATTTAGCAAGTCATTATGCTCTAAATTCATCAAAAACGTAGCGTATTATATATAAATTTAATTATTCAACCTCAAAATTAGCAATTTAGAGCATTATTAAGCGCTAAATAGGATATAATGTAAAAAAACCGAAAACAGGTTTTTAATTGCTCTCTAAAGGATAAATACTTAAGATGACTTTTTTATTTTTTAAAGAGAGCAATGTATACTTACACTCTATATAAAATCTTGCCCTGTCTTTTACACAAATGCGGTTATATCTGTCTTCTTCTCCTTCTCTTGATTTAATAAGAAGCCATTAAGTACGGTTTGCTTTAATTGGAAAAGTCCGAAAGTTAGGGGTTAGTAGAAGTCACGAGTTGCTTTATAGTCGCACAATAATCCTTTTACGACATTATGCGAAGCCATTTGTCAGAGAAGAGGTCTTTTAGCGGCAAAATTAACTGCATTTGTTTTTTTATCACAAAAGCCGCTCGTAGAATTTATATTCTGAAATTTCTTAGTGCATACTCTCTTTTTTCTCTGTATGTATTTTCCAAAAAATAGCGAAACATTGATTAAAAAGTTTTGAGAAAAATACTCAAATGATGAATTGTACATCTAAAAGTTTTTGGCACTATTCTAAGGCATTACAGTGCCTTAGAATTAAAGCTAATTTTTTAATGAATAAAGTTAATTTTAGAAAAAACACCAGTAGATAATTTTTAATTTTAAACCAGATTATTTTTGGAGAACTTAATAATTTTGTTAGACGTTTTAAATAATTAAATATTTTTATATATACCTTGGATAATTAGGATAATTATTGACAAATAATTCTATAATGTCGCAAAATATAATTATGGACTTGTCTCATGCGGTTGAAAAATTTCTAGAATATCTAGAAATAGAAAGAAACTGTTCCAAACTTACCATCAGAAACTATAGACATTATCTGGGGCGGTTTTTGGAATTTATTTCCGAGCGTTTCCCTACTTTTTCGAAACCATCGCAAATTACGCCAGAAGTGATCAGAGATTATAGATTATATTTATCAAGATATGTTGATGCTAGTGGTTTAAGCTTAAAAAGGATTACGCAAAATTATCACCTGATTGCTTTGCGTGCCTTTTTACGTTTTCTTATAAGAATTGATGTTAAAACTCTTAATCCGGAGAAAGTGGAATTAGGAAAGGCCGAGAGCCGGTCGCTTAAATTTTTAGAAAGAAAAGAAATAGAGCGTCTTTTAGCCATGCCAGAGATTTCTACTCCACAGGGTATGCGGGATAAAGCGATACTTGAGGTGTTATTTAGTACCGGACTTCGGGTAAGTGAACTCGTCAAGCTTGACCGAGACAGTATTAATTTTGATCGCGGGGAATTTGGAGTAATAGGCAAAGGCGGAAGGATAAGAGTGGTATTTTTGTCAGAATCAGCTATTAATTGGCTTGAGCGTTATTTAGAGACAAGGAATGATGATTATAAGCCTCTTTTTATAAGATATGCCGGAAGAACGGCTTTGCCAGATAAAGCTGGTAACGGATTGAGATTGACAGCCAGATCGGTGCAGCGGATTGTGGAAAAATATGTCAAAAAAGCTCGGCTCCCGATTAAGATTACCCCGCATGGACTTCGTCATAGCTTTGCGACAGATCTTCTTTCAAATGGCGCTGATCTTCGCGCTATTCAAGAGATGCTGGGACACAAAAATATTTCTACAACACAGATTTATACTCATGTAACCAATCCGCAACTTAAAGAAATTCATAAAAAATTCCACAGAAAATAAATTATTTTAAACAGCTTTAAGGAGATTTTCAAAAAGACAAGCAACGTTTACCGGGCCTACACCTTTTGGTACCGGCGTGTAATACTCGGCTTTTTCACCAATCTTTTTTTGATTATAATCAGGTTGAAGTTTTCCCTTTTCAAGATGTAATCCTACTCCAATGACGGTAGTTTTATTTGCGACCATATTATGTCGCACAATATTAGGCTTCCCCACGCAGCTTATGATAATATCAGCTTTCAGGCATAATTCATTTAAATTTTTTGTTTGACTATGAGCGACGCTATAGGGGATCCCCATTTTTTTGAATGTTTTGGCAATCGGTTTTCCGCCAGTCTCTCCCCTACCGATAATAAGAATCTTTTGTTTTTTTAACCAAGAAAGAAAAGTTTTTTTATAAATAGCCCGTTTTGATTTGAAAACCCATTCTAAAATTACCAACAACGCTTTTGCCACTGGAGGAGTAAACGGAGACTTCGGGTGAAAACCATCGATATCCTTTTTTGGAATTACCAATTTATTTAATTCTCTTCGGCTGATATCTATAGGCACTGGTCGTTGAATGATGATTCCATGAACAGTTTTATCTTTATTTAATTTATGAATAAGATTTATCAGTTCTTTTTTACTGTTTAATGATCCAGCAATTTGATAATTTGAAAATTTGACTCCCAATTCAGAAGCCATTTTTTCTTTTTGACGGATGTAAGCTAAAGAGCTTGGATCATTGTCTATTAAAATTACTGCAAGATGAGGAGTAATATTTCTTCTGCGAAGAAAAACAACTTTTTGTGCAAGTTCTTTTTTTAATCCAGAAACAATTTGGCTACCATCAATTTTCATAGAAACCGCCAATGGAAATTGCGATATGTTATTGGCAAGATTATTTTTAACTTAAACAAGTTGCTGCTGCAACTGCATCTGATTTATTGGAAAAACGCATGAGGATAACGCCTTGAGTAGCTCTAGACAATCTAGGAACAGTGTTAATAGGCAGTTTTACTATTTGTCCTTTGTTGGAGGTGAGGACCAAATTTTGACAATCTACAGGGATAAGCTGGGCACTGGCGATTTTTCCTGTTTTAGAGGTTACTTGTGCCACTTTTACTCCCTGTCCACCTCGGTGCTGTTTTGGAAAATCAGAAACCGGCGTTTTTTTACCGATGCCTTTTTCCATCACAGTTAGGAAATCTGCTTTTTTATAATCTTCAGAAATTATTTCCATGGCGACTACATAATCTTCCGGTTGAATCAAAATTCCCCGTACTCCTTGCGTATCTCTTCCTGTAACTCTTACTTCAGTTTCGCTGAATTTTATAGATTTGCCTTCATGGGAAACTAAAAGCACTTGGTCATCTCCAGAAGATAGTTTAGCCCAGCAAAGTTCATCTCCTGTTTCAAGCTTTATAGCAACTAGGCCGTTGCGTCTAATATTTTCATATTCTTTAATTTTAGTCTTTTTCACCATACCTTTTTTTGTTGCCATGATGATGTATGAATATTTTTTACTTTCTTCTCCTTTTAGGGCATAGGAAAGGATAGAGGTGATTAGTTCATTTTGTTCGATATTTATGAGATTGACTATAGCTTGACCCTTGCTTATCCTTGTTCCTTCGGGCAAATCCCAAACGCGAAGCTGATAAACTTTTCCCTTGTTGGTGAAAAAAAGAATGTTGTCATGGGTGTATGCAGAGCGGAGATGTTCGATAGTGTCCTCTTCTTTGGTAGTGATACCGATGACGCCTTTCCCCCCTCGCGCTTGTAGTTTAAATGAAGAAGGAGATTGGCGTTTGACATAGCCGCTTTTAGTAATAACAATTACTGTTTCTTCGTTGGGTATAAGCTGTTCTTCGGAGAATTCTCCCACTTTAGATTTATAGATTTTTGTTTTGCGGGGATCGCCATATTTTTCCTTAAGTTTACTAAGTTCATCTTTGATAACGATAAGGATTTTTTCAGGATGGGCTAAAAGATCAGTTAAATAATTGATGGTCTCTCTAATCATTATAAGTTCATCTTCAATTTTTTGTCGCTCCAAAGCTGCTAATCTTTTAAGTTGCATATCCAAAATTGCCTGCGCTTGGATTTCAGAAAGAGAAAATTTGCTGATAAGTGATTTTTTCGCATCTTCCACATCACGCGCTTTTTTAATGGTTTCAATTACTTCATCAATATGATCAACTGCGATTTTTAAGCCTTCAAGAATATGCTCTTTTGCTTTTGCCTGTTTTAATTCAAACTCGCTTCTTTTTTTTATCACTAGATACCTATGTTTAATGTATTCCTCTAAAATCATTTTGAGATTAAGCGTTTGCGGCGTACCGTCAACCAAAGCTACCATATTAACCGGAAAACTTGATTGCATGGCGGTGTGTTTGAAAAGATTATTAAGGACTTTTTTGGGGACAGCGTCTCTTTTAAGCTCAATTACCACTCTGATACCGTGCCTATCTGATTCATCACGAAGGTCAGAAATACCTTCAATTTTTTTATTTTTCACCAGTTCTGCAATATGAGCAACTAATTGGGCTTTATTTACTTGATAAGGAAGTTCGGTTACAACAATTGCTGATTTACCATTGCCGATTTCTTCGATTTCAGCTTTCGCGCGCATTATTATTTTCCCTCGTCCAGTGGCGTAGGCATTTTTTATTTCTTCAATGTCGTAAATTGACGATGCTGTAGGAAAATCAGGTCCTTGGATAAAATTTAATATTTCATCAAGAGTTACCTCAAATTGAATTTGTTGAGTGCTAATTTTTGTCTCTGGGTCAGTTTTCTCAACAAATTTTGCCTTTTCAAGCATAAAGTTGATAGCGTCAACCACTTCGGAAAGATTATGCGGCGGAATTTTAGTAGCCATACCCACGGCGATACCGTCTGAACCCATAAGAAGCAAATTTGGTAGTTTAGCAGGTAGAAATGTGGGTTCGTTCAAAGTGCCGTCAAAATTAGGAGTAAAATTAACAGTTTCTTTTTCTAGATCCAGAAGCATCTCTTCGGCAATTTTGGCTAGTTTTACTTCCGTATAACGCATGGCGGCAGGCGGATCACCATCTATAGAACCAAAATTTCCCTGACCGTCGATAAGTTGGTAGCGCATAGAGAAATTCTGTGCGAGACGAACCAAAGCATCATAGACAGGCATGTCGCCGTGAGGATGATATTTTCCTAAGACTTCTCCGACGACTTTAGCTGATTTGGTGTGTTTACCTGTAAAGTGGAGTCCCATCTGATGCATGGCATAAAGAATTCTTCTATGGACAGGTTTAAGTCCGTCGCGTACGTCAGGAAGAGCACGAGAGACAATTACGCTCATTGCATAATCCAGATAGCTCCGTTTCATTTCTGTAGTGATATCGATTGGTTCTAATTTTCCGATATTCATATTAGTTTTGTTTTTTAGCTTATTTCCTTAAAAGCGCAGAAAAGGAGCAATAAGCAAAGCCACAATATTGGCTACTTTAATCATGGGATTGATAGCTGGGCCAGCAGTGTCTTTATAAGGGTCACCTACGGTATCTCCAGTTATCGCAGCTTGATGAGCCGGAGAACCTTTTCCTCCAAGATTGCCTTCTTCTATATATTTTTTAGCGTTATCCCAAGCCGCGCCACCCGTAGTCATCGAAATAGCCACAAAAAGACCTGTGATGATTATTCCCACCAAGAATCCTCCTAGGGCATAGGCGCCTAAAAGAAAACCTATTAATATAGGCGTAACAACCGGAAGGAGGGCGGGAATAATCATTTGTTTTAAAGCCGCTTTTGTCACAATATCGACTGCTTTTCCATATTCTGGTTCTGCTTTTTTTTGCATGATTCCTTTTATCTCCTTAAATTGTCTTCTTACTTCAATGACAATTGATTCTGCTGTTTTTCCTACTGACTCCATTGCCAAAGCGGCAAAAAAATACGGCAACGAGGCGCCAATCAGAAGACCTACAAGTACTTTTGGATCAGAAAGGGAGAAAACGTGATTAATAGAAAAAACTGAAAGCTCTTGTGTAAAACTGGAGAAAAGCACCAAAGCTGCTAGTCCGGCAGAAGCAATTGCATATGCTTTGGTAATAGCTTTAGTGGTGTTACCTACAGCATCAAGAGCATCAGTGACCAAACGTACTTTTTCCGGCTGATTAGTCATTTCGGCAATTCCTCCAGCGTTATCAGTGATAGGACCAAAAGCGTCTATTGCTACCACTATGCCCGTAAGTGACAACATTGACATAGCGGCTGTGGCGACTCCATAAAGGCCTGATAAAGCGTATGAGACTAAGATAGCGATGGATATAAGAAGTATTGGTAATAATGTAGATTTCATTGAGATACTAAGACCAGCAATAATATTAGTGCCATGACCTGTTTCGGAAGCTTTGGCAATAGAGCGAACAGGAGAATATTTTTTTGAAGTATAATATTCGGTAATAGCTACCATACCCAAAGTGACAAAAATTCCAATCAGCGTTGAGAGATATAGATTAATGGTTGGATATACGCCATTGCCGTTCATTAGTCTATCAGTCAAAGCATAAAAGACAATCGCAGCAAACAAAGAGGTAGCTAGAAGTCCTTTATAAAGTGCTTTCATGATATTTTTATCTTGCCCGATTTTTACGAAAAAAGTGCCGATGATTGAGGCGATAATAGCGGTTGCTCCCACAACTATGGGAAAGAGAACCGCGAATTCAAATGTTGGAAATAAGATTTTCCCCAAAATCATGGCAGCTACAGCTGTAACCACATAAGTTTCAAAAAGGTCAGCTGCCATCCCTGCATCATCCCCTACGTTATCGCCTACCAAATCAGCAATTACGCCAGGATTTCTAGGGTCATCTTCCGGTATTCCCTTTTCAATTTTTCCTACCATATCTGTTCCCACATCGGCGCCTTTTGTATATATTCCTCCGCCTAAGCGGGCAAAAATTGAGATAAGAGAGCCGCCGAAGCCTAAAGCTGCCAAAGGGGCAAGATTAATTAAATTAGGCTGAAGAGTAATAAGAAAAAAATATGTACCGGAAACAGAAAGAAGAGCAAGTCCAGCCACCATAAGTCCAGTGACCGAACCACCGCTAAACGCAGTAGACAAAGCATGGGATAGATCTATTTTTGCGGCTTCAGCACAGCGAACATTGGTTTTTACCGCTACTGTCATTCCGATAAATCCGGCGATAGCCGAAAATAAAGCTCCGACAAAAAAAGCTGCGGCAGAAAAAAATCCCAGCGTAAACCAAAGAATGATAAAAATAATCAAAGCAATAGCGGCAATAACCTGATATTGACGTTTAAGATACGCCAAAGCACCTTCGTTGATAGCTTCGGCAATCTTTACCATATCTTCAGTGCCGCGAGGTAATTTAGCTATCTTGGAAATAAGGTACAAGCCGTAAATCACGGCTAAAATTGCAGATATAATCGAAAAAGTAAGATAAATCATATTTGCTCTCCTAGCAAGCTAATATTTGTAATTACAATAAATATTCATACATTATATTATCATACATCTAAGTTAGCGGATTTAGCATGAGTTTGGATAAATCTTTTTCTTGGTAAAACTTCATCTCCCATAAGCATGCTAAATACTTCATTAGCTGATGCCGCATCCTCAACGGTAACCTGTTTAAGTATTCTGTTTTGCGGATTCATGGTTGTTTCCCAAAGTTGCTCTGGGTTCATTTCACCCAATCCTTTGTAACGCTGGATGACCGGAGTAAATTTTGCATTTTTATGCGAATTGATAATTAGGTTCTTTTGATCGTCCGTATAAGCATAAAAAGATTCCCTGCCGATTGTAATTTTATAAAGTGGTGGTTGGGCTATATAAAGATGGAGGTTTTGGATAACATAAGGAAGATGCCGGTAAAAAAAAGTCAAAAGCAATGTTCTTATATGTTCGCCGTCCACATCAGCATCTGTCATGATAATAATGCGGTGGTAGCGAAGTTTATTTGGCGTCAGACTTTCGGCAATTCCCATACCGAGAGCGACAACTAAATCTTTGATTTCAGCAAATTCCAATATCCGATCAAGTCTTGCCCGTTCGGTATTTAAGATTTTTCCTCTAAGAGGTAAAATAGCTTGGAATTTTCTATCTCTCCCTTGTTTTGCGCTTCCTCCGGCAGAGTCGCCTTCTACGATATATAATTCTGATTCTTCTGGTTTTCTACTTTGACAATCAGCCAGTTTCCCCGGAAGAGAAGCCCCTTCTAAGGCGCCTTTTCTTATGATTGCTTCTTTAGCAGCTTTGGCTGCGAGTCTAGCTTTAGCAGCAAGAAAGACTTTCTCAATAATTCTTCTTGCATCTTGAGGGTGTTCTTCAAAATAGATATCTAAAGCTTCATTGACGCCTGTTTGGACAAAAGGCTGAATTTCTGCATTGCCAAGTTTTGTTTTGGTTTGTCCTTCAAATTGGAGATTTTGTGAAGGCATTTTCACAAAGATTACCGCAGTTAATCCTTCTCTGGTATCTTCACCAATTATCGCGTCGTCTCCGTCTTTTATAGCGCCTATTTTTTTGGCATAGTCATTGATCGAACGGGTTAAAGCCATGCGGAATCCGGTGAGATGACTACCTCCTTCGGTGGTATTGATGACATTGACAAAACTTTCTACATTCTCGTTATATCCGTCGTTATACTGGATGGCCACTTGAAATTCTAGCGGTTCCTGTTTTTTCTGAATGAAAATTGGATCATGAAGCGTATTTTTATTTCTGTTAAAAGCTTCAACCAAAGAAGCAATGCCACCTTCGAAATAAAAATGGTCCTGTTTTTTTGTTCTTTCATCGTAAAGGTGAAAATAGAGTCGGGAAACCAGATATGCCCTTTCTTTTATTTGTTTTTTTATCACATCATAGTCTGCGTTTATTCCTTGTTTGAAGATTTCTTTATCCAGAAGAAAATGTGAAATTGTGCCTGATTTTATTTCGGGCTTGAAGTTTTTAGGTATCTTGTTATTGGTGGTGATAGAGAGTTGTTTTTTTTCGCTGACTTTATCTTCTGGTACTCCTCTTTTGTAGGTTTGAGAATATATTTTACCGTCTCTTACCACTTCAACCGTCATCCATTCAGACAAAGCATTGACTACAGAGGCACCTACCCCATGCAGACCTCCGGAAACTTTATAGGCTCTGGAGTCAAATTTTCCACCAGCATGTAATTTGGTCATCACGATTTCCAAAGCAGAAGTTTTATATTTAGGAATTACATCAATAGGAATCCCTCGTCCATCATCGATGATGGTAACGGAAAGATCTTCATGAAAAATAATCCAGACATTTTTAGCGAAGCCGGCTAGTGCTTCATCTACTGAATTATCGATAATTTCGGTGATGCAGTGGTGGACTCCTGTTAAGGAAGTTGAGCCTATATACATTGCCGGTCTTTTTCGAACAGGCTCAAGTCCTTCCAATACAACAATTTGTTCTCCTGTGTAGCTTCCTTTTTGGGGGGTGTTTGATTGGGTTACCATAGAATAATTATAAAAGAGACAGCCTATTTTGACAAGATATTAATGTTTTATAATTTGGGAAATCCTAAAAAAAGAATATCTAAAGTAGCTTTGTAATTAACGTTTTTTTCAAGATAATTTTTAGCCGCGACGGTTTTACTGATTAAATTAGCAATTTGTCCGCGGGAGAGCTTTAATTTATTTTCTTCCTGATAAAGAAGATAGCGTAAAAGCTTAATCATAAGATCAAGCATTTTTGCCGTTTCTTCTTTTGATTTGCAGATTTTTTGGGAGAGAAGAATTCTTTCTCCTGGTTTAGAATTTAATATCTGTTTTAACAGTGCTAAAGTTTCAGTCATTTCCTTATCAAGTTCATTTTTTGAAGGTGTATTATCAACTATTACTTGACAGCGGGAAATAACCGTAGACAAAATTTTGGCTAAATTTGACGTTGTTAAAATTAAAAATGTTTGCCTCGGTGGTTCCTCAAGAACTTTCAAAAGAGCATTCGCTGCCTCTATAGTGGCTTTTTCGATATCATTGATAATTATGAGTCTGTCTCCCCCACCGAAGGGTTTTTTTGTCAGAATGGATCTTAACTTTCTTACTTCCTCTATACCAATTGAAGGATTTGGTGAAAAAACATGGAGATTGAAAGGCGAAAGGTGGATTTTTTCTTTGAATAACGCAATCTGTTTTTTGATAAAGTTTTGATTTTGAGAAACAAGAAGATAAGTTTGCATGATTATTGAAGAATCCACCATGTATAATGTACAATGAATAATTATACATTTTAAATTGTAAATTATAAATTGAAGAACTGCCCATGGATATTGATCAAAAAATACTGCCTATACTTGTAAAACGGGGAATAATTTCAGAAGAAGTTGCTTCAGACATTAAACTTACTGCCATAAATTCTGGCAAATCAATCACCGATATTCTTCTTGGAAAACATCTTATTACAGAAGATGATTTAATTTCTATAAGGTCGGAAGTTTATAAGGTCCCTTATGTTTCTTTAATTGGTTTGGGTATTTCTCCTGAACTTCTTTCTCTTATTCCCGAAGTGGTAGCCAGAAAATATAAACTTATACCCTTTGAGATAGAAAAAGATACGGGAAAACTTAAAGTAGCAATGAAAGATCCTCTCGATCTGCCCCTTATTGAATTTTTAGAGCAGAAATCAGGCAAGATAATTGCTCCGTACTTGGCTAAAGAAAAAGAAATTGAAGAAAAAATTGAGGAAGAATATTCAGCAGGTTTAGCCGTTGAAGTTTCTGAAGCGCTGAAGGAAACAGGAGTTGCCGCAGTAAAGACCGTTGACGTTGCCAAAATCGGGGAAATTATTAAAGAAGCGCCTATCGCCAAAATAGTATCTACTATTTTAGAGTATGCGGTTCGAAGTCGGGCTTCTGACATACACATTGAGCCGCAAGAAAGCCGCACACGCGTTCGTTACAGGATTGACGGCATACTTCATGAAAAACTTGCACTGCCTAAATCTGTGCATGACGCAGTGGTCTCTCGTATTAAAATTCTTTCTGATATGAAGATAGATGAAAGGCGTGTGCCTCAAGACGGCAGGTTTAATTTTAAACTGGGAAATGAAGAAGTGGATCTTCGTGTTTCTTCTTTACCTACGGTGCATGGTGAAAAAATCGTTATGAGGCTTCTGAAGAAGACAGGCGGTATTCCCGACCTTCCAGAGCTTGGTTTGACAGGTTTGTCTTTGAAAAATTTGGAGCAAGCGGTTACTAAGCCGCACGGGATTATTTTGGTTACTGGACCGACTGGGTCGGGAAAAACGACTACTTTATACTCTCTCTTGTCAAGATTAAATACGGCAAAAGTAAACATTGTCACTTTGGAGGATCCTGTTGAGTATGAAATAGTTGGTCTTAATCAGGTGCAGATAAATCCGTCGGCTGGACTTACCTTTGCTTCCGGTCTTCGGTCATTTCTTCGGCAAGATCCCAATATTATTCTGGTTGGAGAAATCCGCGACGAAGAGACTACGGCTTTGGCGGTACAAGCTGCCTTGACCGGTCACCTAGTTTTTTCCACTCTTCACACTAATAATGCCTCCACGGCTATTCCGAGACTGCTTGATTTGGGAGCGGAACCATTTCTTATTGTTTCTGTTCTTAATGCAGTACAAGCTCAAAGAATCACCAGAAGGATTTGTAATGTTTGTAAAGAAAGTTATACTCCTTCAGCGGATATCGTAGCAGATATAAAAAATGTCTTGGGACCACTTTTTCCGAAAGATCAAGGTGAAATTAAACTTTACCGTGGTCGCGGTTGTAAAGAATGCAGTAATACAGGTTTTTTAGGCAGAATAGGCATCTTTGAAGTCATTTTAGTTTCTAGTGCTATAAGTAAGCTAATTTTAGAAAGAGCCACAGCAGATGCGATTGAACAGCAGGCAAGGCGTGAAGGAATGATTACTATGAAACAAGACGGATATCTTAAGGTGCTTAAAGGAATCACTACGATTGAAGAGGTGCTACGTGTGGCTCAAGAATAAAAAATTTTATGGATATTAATGAGCTTTTGGTTTTAACTATTACTCGTAAAGCTTCAGACCTTCATCTGGTGGCTGGTTATGTGCCGACCCTTCGTATTAACGGTTCCCTTCATTTTATGGTGACTTTTCCGGAAATTTCCGCAGGCGAAATAGAGAAAATGGTTTTTTCCTTGCTTAGTCCTTCTCAAAAAGAAAAACTTGTCGGAAATCGCGAGCTTGACTTTTCGACTGCTTATAAAGATAAAAACGGCGAGATCACTCGTTTTCGCGTCAATGCTTATTATCAACAAAACACTTTAGCGGTTTCTTTTAGGCTGATTCCTGCTCATGTGCCAACTATTGATGAGCTTCATTTACCGTCAGTAATCCACGAATTTGCGAAACTAAAACAGGGTTTTGTTTTGCTTACTGGGCCTTCGGGACAGGGAAAATCAACAACCCTTTCCTCTATAATTTCTGAAATAAACACTACCCGGATGTTAAATATTGTTACTATTGAAGATCCGATCGAATACGTTTACGAAAAAGGTAAATCGCTTATTTCACAACGTGAGGTAGAGCACGATACTCTTTCTTTTGCTAGAGCCTTAAAAAGTATTCTTCGTGAAGATCCGGATGTGGTTTATATCGGAGAAATGAGAGATCTTGAAAGCATGACAGCGGCTTTAACTATTGCCGAAACTGGTCATTTGGTTTTTTCGACTCTCCATACCAACAATGCTTCACAGACAATTGATCGTATTATTGACATCTTTCCTCCAGCAAGCCGTGATCAGATAAGAATGCAGTTGGCGTCAGTAGTAGCCGGAATTGTAGCGCAAAGGCTTCTTCCTGCTTCTTCCGGCGGCAGAGTACCTGTTTGCGAAATTTTACTCGGTACAAGTGGGGTTAAAAATACTATTCGGGAAGGAAAAACTTTTCTTTTGGATAATATAATCCAAACTTCAGAAGATGTGGGAATGATTCTTTTTGAAAAGCATCTTAAAATGCTTGTTGAGCAAAATATTGTGTCCCCGGAAGTAGCGATTGAAAATGCTCTCAGACCTGATGTCTATGAGCAACTGATGGGAGGAAGATAGATGGCAAGATTTAGCTATAGAGTCAAAGATTCATTGGGAAGAACGCAAAAAGGCATAGTCGAGGCAACTTCTTTAAAACTAGCTATTGATCTTTTACATGAAAGAAATTTTTTCATTATAGATATAAAAGAAGTCGTTTCCTCCCCTGTTTTTAAGTTTCATCTTCGCGGAAGCGGTGTTTCCTTTACAGACCTAGTTTATATTACCCGTCAGCTTTCAACGATGATTACGGCCGGTCTTACTTTGGTTGAGTCTCTTTCTATTCTTCGTGAACAGTTGACAAAGCCGTCTCTTGTCAAGCTTATTGCCGAAATTGAGGATCAGGTGAAAGCAGAAGGAAAGTCTATGGTTTCCGTATTAGAAAAGTATCCCGATGTTTTTCCACCTCTTTATGTTGCTTTGGTACGGGCCGGTGAAGCTTCAGGCAAACTTGACGTGATTTTAGCAAGACTTGCCGATAATCTTGAGAAAGCGCGCAATTTCAGAAATAAAATCCGTGGAGCCTTGATATATCCGTCTATAGTCGTTAGCGGTATGATAATAGTTTCTTTTATCGTTATGACGGTTGTCGTGCCTAGATTAACCTCTCTTTATAAAGAATTTGGAGTAGAGCTTCCTTTGCCTACCAAAATATTGATAGCAATGTCTAATTTTCTTTTAGGATACTGGTTGATTATTATTATTACAACATTTTTGCTGATAGTTGGTTTTATCCGATTCAAACGGTCAGAATTTGGCAAGCGGACACTGGCAGCTATCTCCTTAAGACTGCCTATTTTTGGTAATCTTATTCGTCAATCTACTCTTACAGATGTAACGAGGACTTTATCTATGTTGGTTGACAGCGGTGTGCCGATTTTGACTTCTCTTGAGATAGTAAAGGATGCGACCGGAAACATTCTCTATAAGGAAGTTTTTATCAACGCGGCTCATAAGGTGGAAAAAGGTTTTCCTCTCTCCGAACCTCTTTCTGAAAGCAAGCTTTTTCCTCCCATTTTAGGTCAAATGGTGGCAATCGGCGAACAAACGGGAAAAATGGGTGAGTCGCTTATGAAGTTATCCAACTATTTTGAGGCTGAAGCGGAAGATATGGTGCGTTCCTTGACAACGATGATGGAACCACTTATTATGGTTGTATTGGGCTTGGGAGTAGGATTTTTAGTAATGGCGGTACTTCTGCCCATTTATTCTTTAACAAGTAAATTTTAAAAACAACAAACCTGCCTTTGTCTACCGGTTTTTTTAAAAAACTAAAAGACTATGGCAGGACAAAGGAGGTGAGAATAAATTGAAAAATAATCGTGGTTTTACTTTGATAGAATTGCTTATCGTAATTGCCCTTTTGGGAGCTTTAGCCGTTGGTTTGCTGGCGACAGTTGACCCATTTGAGCAGCTTAAAAAGGGTACCGATACTTCAAGAAGAAACACGACTACAGAAGTATACAACGCAGCCATCCGTTATTATTCGGTCAAAAGCCAGTTTCCGTGGACTACCAATATAGCAACGTCCTTGGATGCTTTAAGCATGACCGCAGCAGCAACAGGTTATTTGAATCAGATTATTAGCGCGGGAGAGTTAAAGCCAGAATTCATTCAGCTTGCCGGATCAGGAAATTTAGCCAAAATTTGGTTGACCTCCACGGCAGATGCTAATGGAGTGCTACAAAATGTAGCCGCCTGTTTCTTGCCTGAGTCAAAGTCATTTGCTAATGATGCTAATTCAAAATTTGGCAAAGACGGAGAAGTAAGTAGCGGCTGTCTAGCGACTCAAGCAGGAGGAACTGCTTGTTATTGGTGTATAAAGTAAGATGAAAGGGAAATACTGGACAGGATTGGTAAGTGTGATTATTGGGATAGGAGGAGTTTATTTACTTTGTCAAAGTAAGACAATTTACGGTGGTGACGCGGGAGATTTAGCTTCGGCTATAGTGACGAAAGGTGTCGCACACCCGCCAGGTTACCCTTTATACACAAGTTTAGGAATTATTTTTGCAGAGTTTATAAAAAATGGCACAGCAGCATGGAAGATAGGTTTCTTATCGAGCCTATCTTCTTTGTTATCAGCGGTTATTCTTTTTGACATTTTTTATTTCCTGACAAAAAAAATTGTCCCTTCCCTTTTGACCGTATTTATTTTTGCCTTTCTCTACCCTGTTTGGCTTTATAGTGAAGTGGTAGAAGTATTTGCCTTAAATAACCTTTTTACAGTTTTGCTTTTGTGGTTAGCTTTTCGTTTATATAGCCAAAAAAAAAGAAAATATCTTTTTGCCGCTTTTTTTATTTTAGGTTTATCTTTAACCCATCATCATATAATCGTCTTTCTTATTCCAACCCTTTTTTATCTAATGTGGAGAGGTCGGATCAAGGTAACCTTTGGAAATACAGCCAAAGGCGTTTTATTGTTTTTTCTTGGTTTTATACCTTATTTTTACGTGATTATATCCTCTTTTTATAATCCTCCAGTTAATTGGCAGGGTGCACCAACTTTTGCCAATTTTTTTGCTTTAATAACCCGTGCGGGATATGGTACTTTTCAAGCAGGTTCTTTTGTTGGTCACCAACCTGTTCTTCGCCTAATTAACATTTACGGTTTTTTAGACTTTGTTTATCGTGATTTTAGGATACTCGGATTAATACTTATTATTTTGGGCATAGTTTTTCTATATAAGCTTAATAGAACTGTTTGGATAGCTGTCGGCATAGGGATAATTTCTTACCTTTTTTTTCTTTTTTACGCCTCATTTCCTCTTTCTGAAAATTTTATGCTTGGGACTTTTGAGCGATTTGTCCAGCCTTTATATATACTTCTCTCTTTTTATCTATTATTTGGTATTGTAGGTTTTGAAAAAATTTTGTTTAGAGTGTTTATGTATATAAGTAAACCTTATAAAGCGAGAACATTCGCCCAATTAGGCTTATTTTTGGTTTCTATATACCCTGCTGGGCTTTTTATTCTTAATTACCCTAAAATAAATAGTTTAAAAAATGATTTTACCGCTGAAAATCTTGGTCGTGACATTTTAAACAGTGTTCCTAAGGATGCTGTTCTTATAATTTCTACCGATACTCCTCTTTTTAATACGCAGTATGTTTATTACACCGAAAAAAAATGGCCGGAGGTAAAGCTTATTCATCTGACTAAACTTTATACGTCTTATTATAAAGATCAACTAAAAAAACATTATCCTGAACTTCTGCTTCCTCCCGAAGATGTTTCCCCAAAAGACAAATTTTATTCGCTGGTTTATCAAAACTATGGACGCTTTCCAATATTTAGCAAACAGCCCTTCGGTGATTCCTCCGGCGAATGGTTAGTTAATGGGTTGCTTTTTCGATATTTTGATCATAAGGATATTCCGCAGGACGAAGAAATTTATAATCTTAACAATAAATTATGGAGTATTTATCATGATCCCTATTCCGGTAGTCTTGCGAAATATAATAATTTGCTTCTTTCTGACGTGCTTCGGGTTTACAGTCTTTCTCATCAGGAATTTGGTTATTGGTTGGCTAGAAGAAATTATACTGCAGATGCGGAAAAGCATTTGCTTTTAGCAGAAAAATATTATCCTGATGATTTGGATAGTTACGCAATTTTGGCCCAAACTTATATGCTTCAGAAAAAATGTCGGGAAGCAGAAGAACAGGTAAACGAGATGATAAAAAGAGACAAGGATTTAGCCAATGCTTATCTTCTTTTATCACTTAATTATTCTGTTTGTTTTAACGATAGCGGTAAGGCCTCTTATTTCCGGGAAATTTACGAAGAAAAAATACGCAGTAAAGAAACAGACTTAAAAAAGCTATAAATCCGCTGATGATAGTGATGATTTTTCCTATAAAAAAAGAAAATGATTCAAAGACAAAATTTACCTTATGTTGTCCGGGAGGAAGCATAATTCCACGTTGGTTTAAATTGACTGAAAAAATTTCCGTTTGTCTGCCATCAAGATAGGCTTTCCAATCGGGATAAAAACTGTCGGTTAGAACTAATATACCCAAAGCTGAGGATTCTGTTTCCAGATTAAGATTTTGTTGTGTAGCGTTTATTATTTTAACCATTCCTGCCTGTTCATTTTTATTGCTTATAAGTAAACGTTTATCTTCTACAAGAACCATTTTTTCGTCTAAAAATTTTTCATCGGAAAGATTACGATAGAAATCTCCAGTGGTGGTTATCAATTTGCTTTTATAAGCAATGTAGGCGCGAGGCAGACTTTTTGTATTCTTGTAGATATAAAAGGGTTTAAGTTTATAAGTTTTTATATTAACTTCAGTCTCTTTTGGAAAAATTGGATTGTCAATTTTATAAGGAGAAATAATATGAGTTGTGTTTTGAAGGGAAAGAATATTAGCCGCTGTGGCGCTTATAGAGGCAGTTTCCTGTTTTTCATCAATTTTTATTTCTTGGCTAAGACTCATCATCAAAGAGGTTCTTTTGGAAATAAGCCCTCCGGTATTGATTTCAATGTTTGGTATAGCAAATAAGGCGTTGTAATTAGGATAAAGACCATTGCGTAGATAAACATAGGGTTTTATATCTTTCCAGCCGTCTTTAAGAAAAATTTCATTCCAAAACTTTGATGTACCAATACTTACGATTCTTCCATCTTTTTGAGCGATAAATTTTGCTGTTTGAGGGATTTCCGTCCACCATTTACAGGGGCTAAGAGGCGGATAATTATAAGAGAAATAAAACTCATCAGCAAATACTAATAAAAAGACGATGACTGTAAAAAAAACTACTTTTAGCCGCGATTTTAATTTTTTTGTGATTTTTTCCATCATACAGCCGGAAAGCAGGCTTAAGGAAAAAGTAGTAAGAAGCAGAAATTTAGAAGGCACGCGGAAGAAATTAAATGGCGGGATAGAAAATACAAAGTAAAACGGTGAATATTTTCCCAAAACCAGAAGAAGGGAAATGGATAAAATGACAAAACCAGTCTTAACCCATTTTTCCTTTATGTAAATAAAACTTGCCAGAGCAAATAAAAATGGCAGAATTCCTATATAAGCAGTATTTTCCCAGAAAATTCCCCAGTCATCACTAAACGGAGGATAAGTACCAGTGGCAGGTGATCCAAAGATATAAGGATTAATAAAGGCAAGAAGATGTTTCGGGGGGTAAGGATAAGAAGTGACAGTGTTAAAAGACATTCCTCCGGCTCTGCCTGATTTTTGCTGAAGTTCAATTGTTGGAAAAAGCTGGATGGCTGATAAAAAAAAGGCAAAAAAACAGCCTAAAAAAAGAAACTTGATTTTATATCTGTTTATGAGAAAAAAAATAAAAATACCAACTAGGGTGATAAAAACAATATAAAAATGTCCGGTAAAAATCTGTTCAGTCAAAAGGAAAGAAAAAAGAACGAGATTGGGAAGTTTATGTTTATAACAGAGGCGGTATGATGCCCAAAAGATCAAAGGAAGCAAAGATGCCGCCTGTAGCAGATTAAAGTGATTTAGATGGACGGTTAAGAAACCTGAAAAAGTAAAGACTACGGCGGTAAAAATCGCAGTAAGAGAAGACAAGCCTATGCTTTTTGCAAAAAGGAAAAAGCCGATACTAGAGAGAAAAAATGCCAAGATTAAATTTAGATTGTAGGCTGTAATCGTAGGTAGATATTTGAAAAAAAGAAGATTCGGAAGGTAAAAAGTGCCGATTTGTCCTTCAGCTAGAATCGGAAAACCTGAAGAAAGATAAGTTGTCCAAAGAGGCCATTCTCCACTTTTAAGCGAGCTAGAAAGCAGGTGTTTTAGAGGTAAATTAAGATGAAGGACATCGCTTTCGCCGAAATCAGGAATCATAAAAAGGGAACTTTCCGGATAAAATAATCTGGCAAAAAAAATAAATATAGGTATAAACATTATTAAAATTGGCAATGATTTTTTCATTTAAGATGGTTATACTTTATACAATACTTAATATTTTGTATCTTAACACTTAAGACTGGATTTTTGTAAAAATGGTCTCTCTTTTATATTTAGTTTTACTTTCAGGTTTTATCTTTACCCACGGTTTTTTTTACTATAACGGAATATTCATTTTACTCATTGCCCTTTTTTTCTATTTTCTTATTTTATTTAATCCCAAATATGTCAAAAAAATTACCATTAATGCCGGTAATATGTACCTTATTTTATCTATTTTTTCAATTATAATTTACGGCGGTTTATATCAGCCGAAAAGTTGGCAGTTTTTCGCCTCTTTATTTCTTTTGGTTTTGAATTTTTTGATTGCAGTTTATTTTCTGGTGATTATAGCTAAAAATAATTGGAAAAGAAATTTTTTCTTATTTAGCTTGATAATCATGATTTCCATAAGAGTAATTATGGTGCTTTCATCTCCCGATCCTTATATTGATGTTTATGACTATTTAAAAAAAGGCGCTTTGGGATTTTTATCTTTTCAGAATCCCTATTCGATGACTTATCAGAAGTTATACACAGATGTTGTACCCGATTTTTATTCATATCTTCCCGGCATGATTCTTGTTACAAGTCCATTTGTTTTTATTTTTAACGATCCGAGGTATACTTTCATCGTAGCCGAAGTTTTATCAGCAATTTTAGTTTATAAGCTGAAAAAGAAAAGTTTTGAGAGGGAGATTTTTTCTCTTCTTATCCTAGCAAATCCTGTTTCACCTTATATGATTGAACAATCATACACAGAACCGCTCCTTGTTTTTTACTTAGTTTTTATTATTTGGGCTTTGAGTAAGAAACGATTATTTTTAATGAGTTTAGTTACAGGTCTAGGCATAGCGACAAAACAATACTTTTTTTTGGTTCTGCCCTTCTTATTAAGGCTTTTGTTAAATTCAGGGAAAATATTCCTTTTTACTTTCAGGACGATCCTTTTTGCTTTAATTTTAATAACGCCGTTCTTTCTCTGGTCTGTTGATGACTTTATCCATGACGCTATACTTCTTCAATATAAGTTTCCCCCAAGATATGAAGGGCTTTCATTTTTTTCTTTCCTTTATCACCTTTTTGGTTTCCAATATAATTTTATTTTAAGCATTTTTATAATTTTTTTTCTCCTGTTGATTATCTATTTGCATAGGAAAATCAATGTTTCTAGATTCTTTTTTTTGACGTCATTTATTTTTTTCATAGTTTTCTTTTTCAATAAATGGGCATTTATTAATTATTATTATTTTGTTGCCCAGACTTTGCTTTTAAGTTTCATATTTTTTGAAGAAAGAGCATGATTGATCTGCAAGTGATATTTTTATTTTTAATTGGTATAAGCATAGGGTCTTTTTTAAATGTTTTAATTGACAGAATTCCTAGTGGAATAAGTCCAATTTATGGCCGATCAAAATGTGATTTTTGTCATAAAACTCTTCCAAGCTTTGATCTTATTCCTCTGTTTTCCTTTTTTTATCTAAAGGGGCGTTGCCGTTTTTGCCGAAAAAGACTGTCATGGCAATATCCTTTTATTGAAGCGTTATCGGGAATAATTTTGATAGCTGTTTATTTTCTTTTTCACGATAATTGGTGGATGGTTATTTTTAATTCCGTTTTACTTTATAGTTTTTTGGTAATTTTTGTAACCGATCTTAAATACAGGATAATTCCCGATGAAATTAATATTTCCCTTTTAATTTTAATAGTTATAAATATTATTGTAGGTGGCGGCAGCGTGCGAGAGCTTCTTTTTGCCTTTATAAGCGGATTTATCTTTTTTTTGTTTTTTATGCTGCTTTTTATTGTTACCAAAGGACGAGGTATAGGATTGGGAGACGCAAAACTCTCTTTTGTTATTGGTTTTTTGCTGGGTTTTCCTAAGGTCGTGGTTGCTTTTTATCTCGCTTTCTTGACAGGAGCATTTATTTCTTTGATACTGATATTAATGGGTAAAAAAACAATGAAGAGTAAGATTGCTTTTGGTCCTTTTCTTGTGTATGGGACGCTTGTTTCCTTTTTCTTTGGCAGTCAAATCCTTGATATTTTTAAAAAGTTACTTTTTTTATAATGCTTGGCAAGATTTACAAAAAAAAGCCGTTATTCGATAGCAAATTGGGTTTTTCTCTCATAGAGCTGGTTATAGCCATGACAGTGATTGCTATAGTAAGCGGTGCCCTCTGGGGAAATTTTTTCAGTTCAGTTATCAAAGGCAGGGATTCGAGAAGAAAGCAGGATCTTGACTCTATAGCAAGAGCTTTGGAGCTTTATTACGCTGATATGAAGGCTTATCCCACTGGTTTGCCTTCCTGGGGTACGTCTTTTACCCATCCTGAAAATACGAGTGTTATTTATATGCAAAAAGTTCCCAACGATCCGATGAGTCCAACCTACAGTTATTGTTATGTTTCCGATGGTACCTATTATAAGCTTTATGCAAATTTGCAGAATACCAGCGATCCTAAACTTTTGCCGGCGCTGGTTTCCTGTCAAGGTGTAAATTATAATTATGGCATTTCAAGCACCAATACATCGCCATGAACAATCGCGGTTTTACACTGGTTGAGCTTTTGGTTGTTATTTCAATTTTAACGATGGTAACGGCACTCCTTTTTCCAAATTTCATGGGAGCAAGACAAAGAGCAAGAGATGCCGAGAGAAAAAGCGACCTTCAACAAATCCAAAAAGCTTTGGAGCTTTATAAAATGGACCAGAATCCTCCTGCTTATCCGACTACCGGTGCTTTTGGTGTTTCTCTCTGCAATCAGTGTTGGTCTTCGGGAGCCAATTGTACGGGCAATGTATATATGCGCAAGTTTCCTTGCGATCCTGGCAGCACTGTGCCTAGTCCTTACATCTATACAAGAGGCAGTAACCCTCTTTCTTATACTCTTTCTTCCTGTTTGGAAAATGCGGCTGATCCAGATAAGGATTCAAGTCCCATTCCAGCTTGCAGTCTGACTAATACAAGTTATACTATAAATGAACCATGAGAAAAAAAATTCCCAATTCAAAGTTTAGACTGCAAGTTGGTTTTACTCTTCTTGAACTATTGGTGGTAGTTTCTATTATCGTTCTTCTTATTACTATTGGGATGTCATCTTATGCCACCGCGCAAAAAAAAGGCAGGGATGCCAAAAGAAAAGCTGATATCAAAGAAATTCAATCAGCCTTGGAGCAGTATTATTCTGTTTGCGGATATAGTTATCCGCTTCCAACAGGCACTTTTTATGGCCCGATCATCTGCACTACTCCCGGCGTAAGCATAGCCATTATGCCTACTGTTCCTGCTGATCCTAGGGGAACAACGCCTTATTATTGCGGTGGTACTTGCAACTCAAGCGGTTACAATATTTGTGCCGGTCTTGAGTCAGAAACACCATCTACCTTTTGCGTCAATAGTCAACAATAGAAATAGAGAATTAAAAATTATGAATCACAAATTAAAAACGCACAATTACACATGTGGTTTTACCCTTATTGAAATTTTAGTTGCCGCCACCCTTATTGCGCTTTTATCAACAATAGGCATTTCCGGCTATCAGGCAATAACCAGAAGCGGTAGGGACGCAATCCGCAAAGCCGATCTTGAACAAGTTAGATCAGCTTTGGAAATTTATAAAGCAGAAAACAATAGTTATCCGGTAGACAGCAGTTGTAATCCTTCAGGTTTAGTCCCTAATTATTTAAATAAGCTTCCCACAGATCCAAAATCACCAGACTATAGTTATTGTTATGTGCGGGATAGTACCCTTACCTATCATTTATGCGCTCATCTTGAAAATGGTGATTCTTCCGAACTTTGTTCAGCGGGAAACTGCGGCAGTGGTGTGGTTTGTAATTACAGAATTTCAAATCCATAATGAATTCTCAAAAAGGTTTTACCCTTATTGAACTGGTAGTCACTTTGGGAGTGGCTGCTGTACTTGCCGGCATGGTGCTTGCCGGATACAACAGGTTTAATCAGCGGCAGAGTCTTATTTCTGCCGGACAAAATCTAAAGAGTATCCTTGAAGATGCCAAAAACAGGGCGGCGGTTTCCGAGGTTGATTGTACCATCTGCGGAGGCTGTACGCCTTCCTCCTCTTCAGATTTTGCCGGTTGGTACGTAGATTTTGAAAAAAGACAGATTTATGGAAAATGCGGAAGCAATGTTTTTTCGGAAAAATCATTTGGAATATCGGAGAACATAAAAATTACACCCTATATTACTCCCCCAACAGGAATGCTTTTTAATTATTCTCCTTTAGGAATTTCTTCGATTACACCAAATCAAAATGTAAGTATTTGTCTTTCGGAAAACAATCTTGCCAATACATTTTATGAAATAAATGTAAGTCGTGACGGTATTATTTCCGGTAGCGATTTATCATCATCATGTCCGTAAAATTTTTACAAGGCCAAACAATTTTAGAAGTGGTCATAGCGCTTTCTCTTATTGTTTTGTTTTTGTCTGGTATTGTCGTGGTGGAGCTTTTGGCGATAAAAAATATGGATTATTCACAAAATGTAAGTTTGGCAACCAGGCTTGCTCGTCAGCAGATAGAAAGAGCAAGAGTAGTAAGAGATTCGGCAGGAATAGAGGCTTTATCTGTTTGTCTTTCCAGCCCGTGTTATATCAACAGTTCTTTAACTCCGGCAGCGGTGACTCCGACGGGCACTTATGGACAGTCTATGAGGCTTATTGCGGCCACTTCTTCTGATTGTCCATTGCCTGATGTGACTATTACACCTACTCCAGTTTCCTATAAGGCGACAGTAGTGGTTTCTTGGTCGCAAAACTTGGCGGTGACTCCGCCGCCGCTTGTCGAATTATCATCATGTTTAACAAATTGGAGATAAAATACATGGTTATCACAAACAAACTTAGCTTACAGCGTACCTACCAGAGTCTTTCAACGCCTGCTTACCAATTTATCTACCAGCCTAAATACATGCTTGATCTTATACAAGTGATGGGAAGAACACAGATTAATTGGCAGGAGGTGGCGCCATGAGAAGAAAACGGGAGAAAGGTTTTACCCTGATTGAAATTTTGGTGGTAGTTACTTTTGTTGGAATGATTGGGATAATTATTTCCCAAGTTTTTATTCTGGGAGTGCGCTCACAGGTGAAAAATGAAGTGATGAAGGAGGTTCGGCAAAACGGAGATTTTATCATAGGCGTCGTGGAAGGTATGACCAAAAGTGCAATTGATACAGAAAATACAGATTGCAATAAAAGCGTTTCACAATTTTCGATAATAAATCAAGACGGTTATACGACGATCTTTTCATGCACCGGTAATAATATAGCTTCAACAAGCGTTTATCTTGCGCCGACGCCTACGGTTACTGTAAATCTGAATACTTCACGCGTGAAAATTACCGATTGCGGTTTTCGTCTGGTTTGTCCCACTCCGGCTATTGCGCCTAAATATGTGCTTTTTAATTTTACTGTCAGTCAGGCAAGTGGTAATTCTCCGGAGAGTCAATCGTCAATGGATTATCAGACTACGGTATCTCTTAGAAGTTATCAGTAGGTCCTATCTTGAAGATCAGAGGAATGTTTAATTTAAAAGACAAGAAGAAGGCACTTTTTATACTTTCTTTTCTTTCTGTTTTCTATTTAAACGGGTGGAAGGTAGGTCCGATAACAATTACACCTTTTGTTTTACTGGTAATTTTTACATCAATTTTTTCCTCTCCCAAAAAAACAGTCAGTCAATTTTTAATACAAGACTTATACCTTATTTTGTTTTTTTTATGGGGAATAATTTCCTTTTTTTACTTTAATATCTCCCGTGAAACGCTTGAAGGAATTTTTGGATTAGGTATTTATATTTTATTTTATTTCAATGTCAAAAATTATCTGGGCGAGAAAAAATTAAGAATTTTTTTTATTTTTTCTATATTATTTCTTCTTTTTCTTGAAAGTTTACTTTCGCTTTGGCAGTTTATTGCAGGTCGTCCTTTAGGGCTACCTATAGAAGAAGTCTTGAAAAATAATCCTTACGGAAAGATGGCAGATGACGGTAGCGGTTTCCGAGCGACGGGAACGATGAAGGGGCCGAACAGTTTTTCAAGTTTTTTAACAATTCTTTTGCCTTTTATTTTCTTGTTAAGACAATCATCAATAAAATTGTTTTTTCTTCTTTTAGCTGCCATGGCTGTCTTAGTGAGTTCTACCAGGTTTAGTTGGTTAACAGCTGTATTAGCAATTATTGTTTTATTTTTTTTAGAAAAACCAAAGATCACATTTTACCCACGAAGCACTAAAAATTTTTTTTTGAAATCTCTGCTGGTAATTTTTGCTTTTTTATTATTTATTCCGTATTTCCTAAAGAAAATTTCTTTAACGAATCTCGCTTTTTTGCCTTTTGGCCCGCTTGATACAAGAATTAAATTATGTCAGGAAGCAATAAACCTTATTGCAAATTATCCTTTATTTGGAGTAGGTTTAAACAGATTTTCTGAATTTGCGGCTAAAGCTAACGTTACTGGCATATTTTATCTTTTTCCTGATCTTATCGTTCATAATGTGCCGCTGCTTATTGCCGCGGAAATGGGAATTCCGGCCTTAGCATTTTTTATCTCTTTTATATTTTTTGCCTACAGACGATATTTTATTTCCAGAAAAAAAATAGATAGGAATGATTGCAGATTTAAGGATATTGCCGCTTTGGCGGGTTTTATATATTTACTTGAGGCAAATATGGTTACACTTTTTCCTGCTCCTCATTTTGCTCTTTTTCTTGCTTTTATGGCGATAATCTCTTTATAAACATTTTCATAATCTTTTACCATGCTTTCTACCGACTGCCAGTTTTTTGCCAAAATTTTTGCCATTTCCGCCTTTTTTCTTGCTTCCTTTGGACTTTTCAATGCTTTTTGGATTCCTGCTGAAATTGCGTTTGGATCATTTTGGTCAACAAAAAAAGCTAGGCTGTCATCTAAAAATTCTCGGTGTTCAGGGATATCAGAAAGGACAATCGGACAACCGCAAGCCATTGCCTCAAGGATCACATTAGGACAGCCTTCGATTTTGCTTGCGGAAACAAAAAGCCTCGCTTTTTTCATAAGATTCCAAAGTTGATCCTCTTGAAGATAATCCGACAAGATAATTTTTTCCTCAAGGTGATATTTTTTAACGACTTTTTTGATTCTAGGCTTATATGGTCCATCGCCGCAAATTACAGCTTTTATCCGGGTTTGGGAGACTATATTTATTATGGCGGATATCAAAGTATCCATGTTTTTTATTCTGCTGTTTATTCTGCCGGCATAAAGGATATAATCTTCATTTTCCGATAAACCAATATCTGGGAAAATATTTTTTGACTTATTGATATAATCAAAAGGCAAGGCATTTTTTATAATGCGTCTATAACCTAAATATTTTGACATTATCCAATATTTTTCTCCGGCTTGGGAATTAGCAATTATGGCATTTGATTTTTTTCCGATATATCGTCTTAAGAGATTAAAAATTGTGTTCGGCCATTTGCGGTAGCTGTTTGCTTCACGCAATACCCATGGTATATGGTATATTGTTGCCATCATTCCGGCTGGTATATCCATTTCCCGAAACCATGTTTGAATAATATCTGGTTGAATTTTTTTTATTAACCATTTTAATTGGATGATTACTCTTGGATCTAAAAGCGAAAAACCTATTCGGAATTTGGGATGAATAGTGGAGATGTTTTTTATGTGGTGGAGTTTTATTCCGGATAGAGCCATTTTTTCTACAAAAAATTTTCCGCGAAGATATGCAATATATACCTTGTGTCCATTTTTTACCTGCGCCGGCGCAAGATAGCTTAGTTGTCTTTGCAAGCCTCCACAATCGAGACTATGGACACAGTGAAGAATTTTCATTTCAATTGGTATAATGTTCAAGTATCTCTATATTGTACATATAATATCAGCTGGTTTTAATTAAAAAAAGATGAAAAAAGTTATCATTTATATTTTAATTCCATTTCAAATCTTTTTTTATTCATTTACCTATTATCAGTCATATTCAAAAAAACTACCGGTGATGAAGACTACAGAACATAGGTGGGTAGGTCGATCTTTTTTCTTTGATCTCTTTTGGCGACGTGATTTGTGTAATCCTTTATGGCAGTCACATTCATCATATGAACAGCCTAAGTTAGCAGAGTATTATCTTGGCGCTTTTCTTTATCCTAAATATTTATCAGAAAGACCTTTAAGAAATGTTAATTATGATATGGCTATGTATTTAATAGATAATAATTTTTATTTCAATACAGAAGGTTTTAAAGAAAAAAATATTTAGATAGGGAAAAATTATCCCTTAAATGGTGGAATAGAGAAAAAATGAGTACGGAAAAAATGCTTGAGACTTACGGTGATAGAATTATCAATACTTTAGATATTATATACCAGCTTAGATCGGCAATTTCCTTAATTCTTGCTTTAAATACAGTAGTTTTTTACTTAATCATACTTAATTTTTTTAACCCAATTGTTTCTATTTTTACTGCTTTAATCTACGGACATAATATGATCATTTTGAAAACTGGGATTTTTGCTAGAAGTGAGGGAATTTTTGTCTTTTTTTTCAATCTCGGAATATATTTTCTTATTAAAATTTTTTCTGGGAAAAAAAGGAAATCAAACCATCTTTTGGGATTTGCTTTTTCAGCCGCTTTTTGCGCTCAGACCAAACTTAATGGAATAATGCTTTTATTTTTTTTCAACCTTCTTTATATTATATATTTTTTAAAAAGTTACTTTTGCAGACTGAAGATTAATTTTAAAAAAAATATCTCTTTATTTATTCTTGTCAACGTTTTTTGTTTCTGTATTTTTACATTGATTGACCCTTATCTTTATACCAACACTTTTGATAATGTTGCTAACTATTTTTCTCATCGTTGGGCTACAACTATAAGACAAAAAGAGAGTTACACCAGGGTAATTTTGCCTGATTATAAACAAAGAATAGCAGCTATTTATAACAATTTTACCGGCAATAATGCTTATGGAGATTTAAGTTTTTTAACTTATGATTTTCCTTTCGGACAGGTTACACCGCCCAGATTTTTATTAGTTACTTTCCTGATAATTGGAATATTTACAACAATTATAAAAATAATAAAAGGAAAAGATATTTTTTCAGACCATTTTGTTATTTTATTACTTTTTATCATGACAAATGCAGTAATGGGATTTTATCTTATGTTTAATTTTAATCGCTATTTTATCCAACTAGTTTCCTTCTTTTTGTTTTTTGAAGTTACAGGAATAATTGATTTTTATAAATTTTTTGTAAAACTAATAAAAAAATGAATATTGCCTTTGTGGTTTATTCACATTATTCGCGCGATGCGAGAGTCAGGCGCTACACAGAGAGCTTGGCAAAAAAAGGATTTAATGTTGATGTAATCTCTCTTGCTGAACATTATCAGCCAAAGGAAAAAAATATTTCGCTTATAAAATATCCCTTTGGCAGAAAACGCTTGGGTAAATATTGGTATATTTTTGAATACTTTTTATTTTTCTTTTATTCTTTTTTTATTCTTTCCGCGAGATATTTATTTAGAAAATACAAATTTGTGCATATTAACAATATGCCTGATTTTCTGGTTTTTACCGCGATTATCCCCAAATTTTTTGGAGCAAAGATAATTTTGGATCTTCATGATCCCATGCCCGAACTTTATATGTCAAAATACCATGTGGGTGAAAATGATTGGATGGTTAAAAGGTTGAAAAGTTTAGAGAATATTTCCATTAAATTTTCCGATAGAGTAATCACCGCTAATCCCATTTTCAAGGAAATTTTTTTGTCAAGAAATAATATACCAACTGATAAGATAACTGTTATACTTAATTGTCCTGACGCAAGAATATTTCAACCTTTGAAATCAAAGAAATCTAACAATAAATACTTTAATCTTTTTTACATGGGGACGGTGGAAGAAAGATTTGGTTTGGATACTGCTATTGACGCGTTGACTATTCTTGTGAATAAAATACCTAATCTTCGTTTTATTGTTATTCCTAAACTTGAAGATGAAGGAAAATATTCTGTAGAGCTTAAAAATAAGATTAGACGATTAAAATTAGAAAAATATATTTCATTCCACTCCCCTATTCCACTTGAACATTTAATTAAAAAAATAAGTTCGGCGAATATCGGTATAGTTTTGGCTAAAGATGGCATATTTACAGACAGTATCATACCGGTTAAATTATTGGAGTTTATCCAAATGGGAATACCGGTGATAGCTACAGAAACAAGAAGTCTTCGTCGTTATTTTTCCAATGAGCAAATTTGTTTTGTCAAGAACAGCGCAGAGGATTTTTTGAAAGCGGTTTTAAAACTTTATGCAAATCCGACCTTGGGAAAAGTTTTTGCTCTAAAGGCAAAAAATTATCTTAAAAAGAATAATTGGAGGAATGAGCAGAGAAAATATTTCGCGATTATCGAAAGTTTGGATATTTTATGATTCTTTTATATTTTTTTTTACTGGCAATGTTTCTTCTTAAGATACCGTCTTTTTACTATTTACCTGGTGCCTCAAGTGTATTTTTTACCTCACACACCTTTGCCAAGGGAATAGTTTTGTCTGTTTTTATTTTGACTTTAATTATCAGTTATAAAAAATTCATTGAAATATCGGCTAAAGCAAAACTTGTTTTATTCTTGCTTTTTGCCTATTTAGCCAGTCAATTGATCTCAATTATTAACGCCAAGAACTTTTCTTTATTTTTTAAAAGCTACCACAATATTCTTATCGGGATAATTATTTTTTTACTTGCTTTATTCTATTCAAAATATGTTTTTAAAAAAGGCGTTATTTACCTCTATCTTACTGTTACAGTTTTGACGCTTCTTTTTTTAGAAATTTCTTTTTTTCTTTTTCCTAGCCTTTTTTTATCTTTGACTAAAAAATTTATTCAGTGGGAACTTTTTTCTGCCTATCTTGTTAATTTTGAGAGAAAAAGATTTACCTTAGATTTTAATCTTGAAATGTTTGTACCGGTATATTTGTCGATGTTTTACCTACAAAGCAGAATAAAAAAACATATAAAAAATAAATTAGTATTTATCGTTATTCTAGCTTTGGTTTTTATGACTTTTGTTTCAAATTTTCGAAGCAGAGCGGTTGCCTTAATTTTTTCCCTGATTTTATTTTTCGCAGTTTTGCTTCGCCGGCAAATTAAAAAAACTGCACTTCTTTTAGCAGTGATATTCATCTTTAGTATTTTGGCTTTTGCGACAAGCCGAAGTCTATTTGGGTTTAATACGCTTGATAGATTTTTACTGCGTAAATATGAGGATATACAGCCTGTTAAAAACAGAATTAAATCAATAAATCACGCCGTAGAGCTTTTTCGTCTGTTTCCATTGACGGGAGTGGGTTTAGGCAATTATATTGTCTATAACAATTCTGCCCCTATTTGCTCATATTTTATGATGAAGAATTATCAGAAGACTTATTTTAATTTAGTCGCTTACTCTCCGCACAATATTTTTTTTCAGATCTTAAGCGAAACTGGAATATTGGGAGCTGTTTCTTTTACATCCTTATTGGGATACTTTATTTTAAAAGATAAACATTATCTTAAAGAAAATAAAATTAATTTAATTACCGGGCTGATTATTGCTTCATGGACGATTATTGTTTACTGTCTCTTTAACCCATCCTACAGTCTGTTTGTTTTTGGTTGGTTTTGGTTTTTAAGAGGTTTAATCGAAGGAGTATATGAAAATATTGCTTCTGCATAATTATTTTTCTTATCTTGGCGGTGAAGACCTGTATCATGATTCATTAAAAAAATTGCTTGAGGCAAATGATAACAAAGTAATCGAGTTTACCAAAAACAGCAGAGAAATTATAAAAAAGACTATTCTTGCCAAGTTTCTTGTTGCCAAAAGATTATACTGGAGTAAAAGCATAGGAAGCGAGTTGTCAAAGACTATTTTAAGAGAAAAACCGCAGATTGCTCATTTTAATAATATTTTTCCCTTGATTACGCCGCTGGCTTACCGTATCTGCGGCAAATTAGGTCTTCCTATCGTGCAGACGGTTCATGATTACAGGTATATTTGCCCGGGCGCGCAATTATTTAAGGATGGTAGAATGTGCGATCTTTGCCTTGGTAAAGACAGGTTTTACTTTTCCTTGTTTTATGGTTGCTATCATCATTCAAGATTAGCTTCATTTTTTTTTGCCACGTCTTTATTATTCCACAAAGTTATTAATTCATTCAGATACATAAACAAATTCATTTTTCCATCAGATTTTTCAAGAAGCATATTCTTGAAAAATTCAGATATGCCAAAAGAGAAAACTATCACGATTCCCTATTTCGTCAAAGCAGACAGCAAAAAAGCAGAAAAAAAAGACTATTTCCTTTTTGTCGGCAGATTCTCCGAGGAAAAAGGCATAATAAATTTGCTTGAGATGTTTTCTAAAATGCCAAACTTAAAATTGGTTGTTATCGGTGATGGACCGTTGAATAAAAAAGTCCATAGATATAAAAACTATAAAAATATTCTTATCCAAAAATTTTTGCCTAGGTTTGAAGTTTTTAGGTATATGCGTTCTGCAAAGGCAACAATAATACCGTCGCTTTTTTATGAAACAGGTCCGATGGTACTGCTTGAATCTTTTGCCAATAATACACCGGTGATAGTGCCTAAATTTGGCAGTTTCAAAGAAGCTGTTCAAGATGGGCAAACCGGGTTATTTTACAAACAATACGATTTTGATGACCTAAAAACAAAAATTGTTTATGCTAGTAAAAATACTTTATTAATGAGAAAAATGGGAATCGCGGCAAGAAAAGAATACGAAATTAAATATACTCCTAAAAGACATTACGAAACATTGATGGAAATCTATAGGTCGCTTATATAAAATTATAAAATCAAGTCGCATGTTATATCTTGGTAAATTCAAAATATTAAAAAATCAGATAGATGTTTGTGATTATGATTATGTCTTAGATCGGATAAGAATTAATCTTGAAAAAAAAGATAGTTTACTGATTTCTCCCATTGCTTCGCAGACTCTTGTAAGATCTTATTTTGATAACAACTTAAAAAAAATTTTAGATAAATATGACGGATTATATCCTGATAGTTACTGGATAAAACTGGCAATTTATTTTCTCTACGCCATAAAATTAAAAAATCGGGTTTATGGGCCAGAACTAATGCTAAGGGTGTGTAATTTGGCTCAAAAAAATGATTACCGCATTTTTTTGTATGGTACGGTAAATAAGACATTAAAGCTTTTGGTAAAAAATCTAAAGCAGCGATATCATAAAATAAAAATTGTTGGTAGGGTTTGCTCAAAATTCAGAAAGTTAACGGAGGAAGAGAAGAAAAATTTAATTAAAGATATAGAAAAGGCAAAGGCGGATATTTTAATGATCGGATTGGGTAGCCCTTTGGAGCAAATTTTTGCTTATGAATTATTATATCAGAAGCCTAAGTTTTCAAGACCAATTGTTGTTATTCCATTTGGCGCCGCTTTTGATTTTATAGCTCGCGTCAAACCGCAGGCGCCGAAATGGATGCAGGAGGGGGGAGTTGAATGGTTATTTAGGTTAATTTGCGAACCCAAAAGACTCTGGAGAAGATATCTGCTTTTAGGGTCTTTATTTATATCATTGGTTTTTCTCCAAAAAATAAGATTTTTGACCATTGGGTTTTTTCCCAGATTGGTTGCCCTGATAATTTTTACCCTTTGTCTGCCTGTTTTTGTTTTTTTATATTTTATTGTAAGAATGACTTCTCCTGGCCCGTTTATTTTCCGGCAAAAACGGGTAGGAAAAGATGGAAAGATTTTTACCTTATATAAAATCAGAACCATGATAGACGGTGCTGAGAAGAAAAAGCGTCAATATCTTCATCTTAATGAAGCTGATGGGCCGGTGTTTAAGATAAGAAACGACCCAAGATACACAAAAGTAGGAAAATTTCTGGCGCATACGGGATTAGACGAATTGCCGCAACTTGTCAACGTGATAAAGGGAGAAATGGCTTTTGTCGGTCCGCGTCCTTTGCCTGTTGAAGAAGCAAGTAAGATACCGACCAGATACAGAAGGCGATTTAGCGTTTTGCCGGGGATGACCTCATTTTGGATTATTCGTGGAAACCATAAGCTGTCTTTTTTTGAGTGGATGGAGTCAGATCTTGAATATACCGAGAAAAAATCATTTTTGCTTGATCTTAAAATAATTATAGTAACAATTTTTCAACTTTTACATTTAGCATGATTAAATTGAAAAATCTCATTAAAAGCAAAATTTTTTTTAACATCATGGCAGATGGCAAAAGTATGTTTCCTTTGTTTCATTCAGGCGATATTTTATATCTTAAAAAAATATCTTTTGGGAAATTAAAAACAGACGATATAGTGATGGTAGAGAAAAACAAAAAAAGATTTGTGCATAGAATTATCTATAAGACAAAAGATTTTGCGATTACCAAAGGAGACAATAATTTACTTTCCGATGGAAGAGTTTATCCAAGTCAAATATTAGGCAAGGTAATAAAATGCAAGCGGAAAAACAGAATGTTTTCTCCAGAAGATATCTATCTAGTCCAGTCTACCTTGTATTTTGGAGAAATCATCAAGATAAAAAATGAATTTGAAAACGGAAAAATAGATTATGTAATTCTTAAGGGACTTCCAATTCACCTTTACTACGAAAAGACACACCCTAAAAGGGTTTATGCCGATTGTGATCTATTGCTGAAGAAACAAAACAGGGAAAAAGCAGAGGAAATACTAGTGAAATTTGGTTATCAAAAGATAAAAAATGATCTTTCAAGAGGGCATAAATTTTTAAGAGATAAAACCACTGAAGTGCTTTACCGCAAATATCTAAATGGTTTCCCGGTTTTTTTTGACCTGCATTTTGAAGCAGCTTTCCTCATGACTCAGTTGGGATCTCTTAATCTTTTATATCCCCAAAAAAATATTGAGAAGCTTACTGATGATTTTTTGGAAGAAAAAAGAATAATAAAAATTAAAGGGATCGATTTTCCTGTACTTTCACTTTCTAATCTTATTCTTTATCTTTCCCTTCACTTTTTTCATCATAATTACACAGGAATATTCCGGCTTAAACTGCTGGATAAACTTATCAGAACTTCATCGATTTCACCTCGGGTTTATAAGAGTTCCTTTTCCGAGTTGTACTTAAAGCTTGGCAAAAAAATAATAGATTTCCGGTTGCAGAATTTTGTTTACCTAGTTTTTGTATATTTAAGAAAATATTTCCTGACGCCTGTTCCACGTGAATTTTTCCGTATGATTAAGCCGGATAAAAAGACTGAAAATTACATAGATAGATTAATAAAGCAGACTAGTATTTTTAGTTCTGAAAATAGGTTTAGTGCCGGTATAAGCCGCTTCAAAAATATTTTCTACCTCTCCCCTGCCCCGTTATATAAAAAAATATTGATAATCTTTAATCCACAGGTTTTATACTCTTTAACTTGGACTATAGTTAAGTTATTGACGAATCATTCACACTATCTTATTCTTTAATTAATGAAATCGAACCAAAAAATTCTGGTAATTCTTTTTATTTTGTTAATGTTTATTACTGTGGGCGAATTAGGTTATTTGGTTTATTTTAAGACGCAGACTAAAGAACATTTAAGTGAAACAAATGAGATATTAATTTCAGAACCTAATGATTCAATTTCAAAAAAAGAAAAAAACAAATTGATTAAATGTCCAGAAGGCTTCGTGCTTGTTCCTGGTGATTCAGCTTATAAAACTTCTGATTTCTGCGTGATGAAATATGAAGCTAAATGTGATATAAATAATGATGGTTTAGGCGATTCACCTAAAAAAGGAGCCACTTGGAATTATCTAAAAAATCCTTGTCAAAAGATTGTTTCTTCAGCAGAGGGTTTACCGATTACTAATATCAGTTTGACTGATCCAGTGACAGATGAAAATCAGGATATTACAAAAAGTAGCGCTAAAAGACATTGCGAAGTCTCTGGTTGGCATTTACTTACTAATGATGAATACATGACAATCGCTAAAAATATTATCGAGTCAAGTCAGAATTGGTGTGACCCGATGATTCCTGATAAATGCGGTCTTGAAATAGGAAAAGGAATCGTTCCTTCAGGTCATTCGAATGAAAAACCTGATAAAGCTCTTCCTGCAAGCATAGATGATGACAATTCTTGTTATTTAACTGGAGATTCTACAGATGGTTGCAAATCTAGTGGTTCTCAAAAGCGGACTTTTACCCTTAAGAATAAAGAAGTTATTTGGGATATTGCCGGCAATGTTTGGGAAATGGTTGATTTAGTGATAAATGTTGAAAATCAGCCATCAGCAAAGAATGCTTCCGAAATTAGAACAGGGTGGGGCTGGAGTGAATTCTATCCTACCAAAGATCCTAATGCTTGGTATTTATTTGATTATGGAGTTTTGAGACCTTCAGATTTAACCGTTTCTGGTATCTGGTGGACAAGTGATTTGGGTATAGGAAAGATTTCACATAACAGTCGTCCGAATGTTACTGGTAAAGTCGCCTTGATTCGAGGTGGATCATGGAATACTGTTTCAAACGCTGGTATTTTTACGACAGCTTTAGTAATGGGACCTTATGATAATTCGCTGGATATAAACAGTGCAGTTGGTTTCCGTTGTGCGATTAAACCTTCAATGTAGATGATATGATTAGAAAAGGTATTCCCCTTTTATTTGACAATATCTACAAAGCGAAGATGAATGGTTATTTTGTTCTTTATAACCCTTATTCATACAAAGGATTGTTGGTTATTAACAATAGGTATTGGGATATTTTTAATTCCATAAACGGAGAAAGAAATATTAATGATTACCTTAAGCTTACTAAAATAAATCGATGGCTAAGCAAAAGAAATATTTTTTCTTTTTTTAATGAACTTCAAAAAGCGGATATTATTACTTTCAGAAACTGCAGAAATTATTTTCATGTCAGTCCAAAGCAAAGTTTTTCTATAGATAAATCATTAACCTTCTGGATTAATCTTACGAATCAGTGTAATTTTCGCTGCACTTATTGCTTTGTCGAAAAAAAGACTAGAAGAATGTCGAAAAAAACAATAAATCTTATGGTCGAAAAGATATTCCATGAAGCTCTAAAATATAAAATTGAGTTTATCGGTTTTAACATAGCTGGAGGTGAACCTTTGCTTGAAGTAGATTTATTAAAATTTTTGGTTTTGAAGATAAATTCTTTCCGGAAAAGAAATTTTTTTAAACATATAAAAGTTTCTACTAATATTACTACCAATGCTTCGCTTTTAACGGAAAAACTGGCAAAATTCTTAAAAGAAAATGGTGTTTCATTAAGCATATCGATTGATGGAATTGGGAAGTACAACGACGCATCAAGACAATTTGCCGATGGTAGTGGTACCTATGATTATGTTATACATGGATTTAAAATTGCCCAGAAATACAAAATTCTCGCAAATGCTATTTGTACCATAACTCTCAAAAATATTAGTCATGTTCCAACACTTGTAAATTTTTTTCAAAAACAAAATATCAATTTTATTCTTCATTTTTATAGAAAAGTAAGTAATAGTTGTAAGGAGCAAATTATCAAATACAACAAAAATCTAATTTCTTCTTATAAAAAAGCCTTAAGGAGTATTTACCGTAATTATTTTCGGAAAAATAGCAATTTTTCACCTTTTTATCAGACTAGAAATAAATTGTTAGACATGATTGTGCTTTTTAATAATGTCTCAAAATATTCCTGTACAGCAGGGTTAAGCTATTTTTCGATAAATGCAGATGGGTCAATTACTGCCTGTCCATCCGATGATAGAAAAATTATAGCCAATCTTAATGACGATAATCTTCTTGATACCTTAAGAAAACAAAGATCTTCGATGGTGAAAAATCTAAGCGTTGAATACAAAGAAAAATGTTATAGTTGTTTATGGAAATATACTTGCAGGAGTATGTGCGCGCTTGAAAAAAAATATGACACGTCTGATGATAAATGTCTGATAATAAAAGAGCTTATTCCTTACATTATAAAACTAGAAGCAGAAAGAATAATAAAGGCAAATTTAAAACACATGATAAATGAAGAAATGAGTAGAAATTAGATGCCGGAAAGAATATTAAATATTGGTGGATTTATCATAAAAATAATTTTTGAGTGTCAAACAGGTGATAATATTCCTCTTGTAAAAAGCGGTTGGTACCAGTCTGTAATTTCGCCTTTTGAGATAAAAGAGACAAAAAAGACAGATTTTGTTATAAAGTTTAAAGAGCCGGCGGCAGACGGCAAATATTTCATCAATAAAAAGAAAAGCCTTTATGTTAAGCTTTTTACTCAGACTGGAAAAAATGAATTAATAACTTCTCCCTCAATTAATGTTGCTCAATTTGAAATTATTATAGAAAGGGTATTAGTTTATCTTTCCCAAAAATACGGCTTTGCCTTTATTATGCATGCTTCCGCGGCTAAAATAAACAGGCAAGCCTATTTATTTTTGGGGGATAAAGGATCAGGTAAGTCAACTATTATTTCCATGATAGGTAAAAAATTTCAACCTTTATCCGATGATAAGTGCCTGATAAAAATGGAAGATGATAAATTATACTTTTACCAGTTGCCCTTTGTAGAAAAAAACAACTATAGAAAAAAGGGGGTAAAACTTCCGGTAGGAAAATTTTTTATCCTGAAGCAAGCTGATAGATTTTTTATAAAAAAAGTTAATAGTCTTAAAATACTAGACTATATCCTAAACAAGACGACCATTCAAAATGTTTTATCATCAGTTAAGAATTTAAGTAAAAATGTCTATTTTCTTTATTTTTCTGAAAAAGATGATTTTCTTGCAGATAAATTAACCAGCGGTAGGATAGGAACATTCTGAACAACCACCACTGCCATCATAGCAGCAGTAACCAGTACGAGCTAAAAGCATAGTTTCATTGGTGCCTAGAAGACTGTCAGTAAAGAAAAAATTTCTGATTTTTATTTTTTTGATTTTTGGCTTCTGATAAGTAGATTTGCTTTTCATAGATTATTACCATTTTAATGGTAAAGTGTCTTACTGTCAATTCCATTGCAAAATTCACAGGAATAAAATCCTTTTGGGATTTTATCATTTTTTAAGATTTCTAAACGTAGTTGTTTTAGTTTAAAAACTGCTCGTAAATATCGACTGTATATCTGATAAAAATCTTCCTTTTGCAAATCACCAATTACTTTACCCTCTCTTACAGTGTCGCAACAGAAGATAGCTTTTCCAAAAGGATTTATTGCTAGAGTTGAGAGGTCATTTATGCCATTACAGAAATTGACCCCCTTTTTTGTCAGTAGGGCACTCATAACCAAGGTTCGAATAGGACTTATAATTGCCCTTTTGCTAATATCGTTTAAAACAATCATTTTTTCCAAGTCAGATAATACAAGTGATTTGTTGAAGTTTGTCTTTATAGTGCTAGTAAAAATTAAAGTCTTTACTTTTAGTTCTAAAGCAAGTTTATACATATTATTAATATCATTTTTATTTTTTTTGTTCAGACAGATACTGATTGATACTGGAATTTTTTTCTTCACAAAAAATTTAATGGTTTTACATGTGCATGCGAAAGCGCCTTTACTCCTGATGTCATCATTTATGATCGATGAAGAGCCGTCTAGACTAAAAGTGGCCATCTGAAGATTTTTTTTATATTTCGTCACGGTAAATTCATACTTTTTAAGCATCGAGCCGTTGGATATGAAGGAAAAATTAAATCCATTGTCAACGATCATTTTTACTATGTTTTCAAATTCTGGATGTAGTGCCGGTTCACCACCTGTCAACGAAATGTTCTGATAGCCGATTTTTTTTGCTTGCGGCAATATTTTTTCAATCAGAAATAAAGGAATATTTGTTCCTCTTTTATATTCCCGAAGACACATTTTGCATCGGAAATTACAGTTGTTTGTAACTATAATGGGAAGCCTCATAGATTTGAAATAGTTTTATCATAATTTTAACATATAGATGTTTATGAAAATAATAATAATTGCTCTTGCAGTTGTTTTTATAATTTTTCCTAGATGGATATATCATACTGCAGATGTACATTATTATTTTTTTCCAGACTCTTTCAGTTATATTGATCGGGCGATAGAAATAGCTGGCGGCAAAAACTTCATTCATCCGCGACGATTGCCTTTATACCCATTTATTATTAATTCATTAGTTCCTATAAAAAAAGACACGATTATAAATTTTCAAACGGTAAATCAGGGTATAAAAATCAATTTCAGGCCGCTTGAAGATTTGCAGATGTATTTTGGTTTTTTTGGCGGTTTATTTTTTGCTCTTTTATCTCTTAAGATTTTTGGTAAAAATTGGAAATTTTTATTAATAATGATAATTTATGGTATGAATTTATACATTTTCGGCTGGGAAAAAAATATTCTGACAGAATCTTTCACAATGAATTTTTTGATTATTTATCTTTACGTTATTTACAAATTTATCAGGTCGGGTAATTTATTTTTTTTGATTATAAGCACTGTTATTACTAATTTGGTTTTTTTACTTAAACCAGCCTATTTGTTTTTATGCTTATCTTGTTTACCCTTTCTGCTTTATTATTTTTTCAAAAATAATAACAACAACAAAATTTTTCCGGTGATAATAATTAGTTTGTTTTCTCTAGCAATTCCTTTATATTACCGGTTTGAGAACAAGCGTCTATATAATTATGATGGTATTTCCATTGTCTTAGATTACAATTTAATGGGAAAGATTATTCAGTACGGATTAGATACTAGTGAAATAAACGTTGATAAAGATTACGATGAAGTTTTAAAAGTCTGTGCCGCTTCGAAGAAAGACAAAGCAGAGATGAGAAAAATAAATAATTGTATTCATCTGTTAAATCTTAAGAATGATCCTTATAATATAAAAGCAAATACCCTTATTGGAGTATTTGCCAGAAAAGTAATATTAAAACATCCAGCAGATTACCTGATAAAATCATTTTTGCTTTTGCCTACAGTTTTCACGGACATAGAAGAAGGATGGATAGTTATAAATCAAAAATTTCATCTTTTGAATATTTTTTGGATTATTCTTGAAGATTTTTATAAATTGTTAAGATATATAATGCTTTTATTCTTACTTTTTTACCCGCTTAGCATCTTTCAGTTTTTCAAAAAAACAGATAAAACGACCACTATTATCGTATTGACGGGAACAATAGTTTTTTATGGAATAATTTTTAATACGTTTTTTGCTCATGTGGAATATGACAGATTAAAAAGCGTTGTTGATCCCCTTTTATTGCTTTTTTGCCTTTATTATCTGTTTAATTTACCTTTTTTAAAAAAATATGTCGATAAAATTACCAAAATATAACCTTTCTCCTGGTTGTATCAGTTGTATTGAAGGATCATGGGCATGTGTTTTTCTAAATAGTTTTTGTACTCGAAGATGTTTTTATTGTCCACAGAATAGGGATATTAAGATTGATCATAAGCCATCTATTGATGGTGTTTATTTTAATAATGTTCAAGATTTCCTAGATTTTATTAAAAAATTCCATTTCAAGACGGTCGCCTTTTCTGGCGGTGAACCATTGCTTGCATTTGAGCTTTTAATTAGTTTTCTTAGAAAAATCCGCAAGAAGTTTGGAAGCAAGATTTATATCTGGATTTATACAAATGGTGATTTGGTAACCGAAAAAAAACTTAAAATTCTTAAAGAATTAGGCCTTGACGAAATACGTTTTGATCTGAGTGCTAGACGATATGATTTTACTCCAATTATTTTAGCTAGAAAAATATTTAAAAATGTAGTTATCGAAACACCGGCAATACCGGAGGATAAAAAAGAGCTAATAAAATCATTACTCTTAATGCAAAAATATGCGATAACAAAACTTAATCTCCACGAATTAATTATGACAGAGTTTAATAAAAAAGAATTTCTTAAAAGAGGTTATACTTTTAAGAAAAATAATGGTGTAGTGGAATCGGGAAAAATCGCCATTAAAATATATAAATATATTTTAGAAAAAAAACTTAATATTAATCTTAACTACTGTACAACAAGCTACAAAAATCATTATCAAGGTAGAGGTATAAATATGAGATACTCTTGTTGTACCAAGACTTCTTATGAAAGTATTACTAATAATGGACACTTAAGACAAATTTATCTTAAATTTGACAAAAAGCCAGTTTTATTTTGGGAAAAAATTCCCTGTTCAGAGAAAAAACATTTTTATTTTGATGATAATCATGGAGAATTGCATATCCCCCCCTCCTTATTAAAAGAAGCGGATATTGAATTTTGGGAAGGGCAAAAATTAAATATCGTTTATTATGACGCTGTGATAAAAAATAACAGGAGAACATTTCTTGATGAAGAAAAAATAATAAAAATAAATAAAAATTTTTCTATAAAGATATGTAGGAAAATTTGCAAAAAGATAGTTTTAACTAAAAATATGTACTTATATGTATTTGCAAAGGGAATTTTGGCTAAACGATCTTTAATAGAAATTATTAAAGATTCTTTTTTCAGAAAAAAATTTTTAGAGGGAAATTCATTAAATTTATACAGAGAAAAATTAGAAGATCTGGCAATTTTTTATTCTCTTTTTGAAGATCTTGAATTTTAATTTTTTTAATTGATAATTCTATAATTTTTTAAATCTTTTAAAAATTCAAGAGTGTCTTTTTCTGCTCTTTGTTCACTTATTTTATATTTTTTCACTAAAGCATCAATAAGCCTCTTTCTTTCCCAACCCAGCTTGATTTTGGAAAAAATATACGATGCAGTTTCATTGAAGGTAAAAAGCAGAGATTGGTCACCATCAAAAATGGTAATTTTGCCGTCGATCTTTTGAACGATTAAGCCTTTTTGCAGTTTATATTTCATATATTCTCCTCGAGATTGAATATTTTTAATTTTTGTGCTTAACTATTTTAGCATGAATAGGTATAAATTAGTAAGAAGATTTTGGCAGGAAAAAATTCACGTCCTTTTTATTTTAGCAATAATCGGCTTTTCTTTTCTTTATTTTTATCTATACCGTCTTAAGAATCAAGAATTAATTTATGTATCGGTTATGCTTGTTGATCAAAAAAAAGCAAGTAATGTGGTGCCTAATTTTATAGCAGAGGCTATAAATAAGAATGATACGGAAATTAGTCTTTTTACTGGCAAACTTGTTGAAGTGATTGATAAAGAAGAGTATGAGGCTGGTTTAAGCGGTAAAAATGTTTTTTTGCTTCTTATGGTTAAAGCAGAAAAAGACAAGACGAAGTCTTATCTTTATAAAAACAGGCCACTGCTTGTAGGCGGTGTTATAGGGATGAAACTTAATAAGACGCAAGTTGACGGTATAGTGACCTATATGGGCACAAATCCCCCTTCTTATAAAGAAAATAAGCTAAGAGTGAGATTAAAAGCCAAAGAGCTTGATTCTTGGTTAGTTGAAAATATTAAAATAGGCAGCAAAATACAAGGCGGCAAGGGAAAGATTATAGCAGAGGTTATAGACAAAAAGCTTTTCTTAACTAATCCGGTAATAGTAAAATATGAATCGGGAGGAAATCAATTTGTTTTAAGAAGTGATCCCGATAAAAGAGATTGTGAATTGACTGTTGATATTTTAACTGTGAGAATTGATGACTATGACTATTATGCCCGTACCCAAAAAGTAAAAATTGGCGAGTCTCTCTATCTTCCTTTTAAAGAAGCCAGTTTTACCGGTACTGTGATTTTTATTGACTGGCTAAATTAATTTCGACAAATGGTGAAATACAAGATGGGCAAATTATTTTTTCAGACTGGTTTGGTTGCCCTTTTTTTTCTTCCGGTTTTAGAATCAATTAATAGGACATTAGGAATAAACCTGCTTTTAGTCAGCGCGATACTTTTTAGCTTGCCCCTTTTTCTCTTAAAAAAAATAGTTTTTGACAAAATAAATGTAGTTTTTTCTTTACTTTTATTGTTTTTCGGATTATCGACGATAACCTCATGGTCGTTATTGCGCAGTTATATCAGCTTAAATATTTATCTAGCTTATTTTTTGATTTTTATTTTTGTGCGAAACAGTAATAGCAAGGAATATCTAAGAAAATATTTTACTTTAATGATTTTGACAAATGCTTTGTTGTTATCTTTAATTTCAATAGTCTATGTAATTTTGGGCCGTAAATTTTTTCTCCCTGTCAACAGTATGAGTCTTTATACCCAAGTTTCTGGCCATAACCGAATTTGTGATATTTTAGTTTTTGCCATCCCGATAGCCTTAAATCAGTTTTTGTTGGAAAAGAAGAAAGCTATCAAATACTTTTTGGGCTTTTTAACGCTTTTCTTCCTTGCTGTTTTTATCTTTTCTTTTGGCCGAGCCGCAATGCTTTCTTTGTCTTTTGGGTATTTGCTGGTAATTTTATTTTTTCACAATAATTTCAACATTGTAGGAAGCAGAAGAACGGAAAATTTATTTGCCATAATATTAAGCGTAATAACAATGGTGATTTTGACTTCGAGTTTTCTTTATTCAAATCTTATTTTCCCAAAGGATAGTCAAGGCGCTGGATTTATTTATAAACCTGTTATGAAAGAAAGAAGATTGGATTACTATTTACAGGCAATTAATGGATTTAGGCAATCGCCTTTTACTGGGACAGGATTAGATACGTTTATCTATGTTTCTAGACAGTATCAAGAAAAAAACAATTCGCACGGTTTCAGCTCATCAGCGCATAACAGATATTTACAGTATTTTACCGAGACCGGTATTTTCGGAGGCATTATTTTTTTAATCTTAATCTTTTTCTTTTCAAAGGAAATTTGTAAAAATCTTTTACCTTTTAATTTAAGTTTTCTTGTTGGTTTAATTGCTAGTGCCATACAGGCAACTATCGATTATAACTGGGATTTTTTGTCTATTTATCTTTTTTTCTTTATAGGCGTAGCTTTAATTCTTGGAGAGGATAAAAATAAATCTTTGGGTAATCGCTTGTTTTTAACAAATAAGTTTATTTTGCTTCCAATAATTTTAATTATCACTCTTTTTTTGCCATTTTTTATACCGTTTAATTCGTATAAAGCACAGGAAAAGGCGGCTTTTTTGGAAAAAATAGGTTATAAAGATAAGGCAGAAGCCTTGTTGGCGGCATCTTTATCTGTTGATAAAAAAAACACCAATCTTCTTACCGCTTTGGCAGAGCTGAATGCAAGATTGGGAAGCTATGACAAGGCCCATAAATTTTACCGGCAGGCAATTTTATTTAACAGAATTAATTCCGACTATCTTATAAAAAGAGATTTTATAATGCGTCTTAAAATAAGATTAAGTTCTGAAAAACCCTTCATTAACTTGCCCTGTAATTACAATGAAATAATTCAAGGTTTTATTTCACTTCTTTTTCGGCAAGAGAGATGTCTGGAGCGGTAATTCTCTTACGATTTTCCGCTTTTACATTCTTAACCGCAGCTTTTGTAATCTTTTGAGCCATGTCCGTTAATTTGTCGATCAATAAAGTGACTGCTTTTTCAGAACAGAGAGAAGCACCTTCAATTTTCATTAATCTTCGGATAGGAGCTCGCGAGATGAATGCGCCTCGAGATTTCTTTTCTGCATTTGCTGCTGGTTTTGCATCTTTCTTCTCAGTAGTTTTTTTAGCCATAATTTTTTTCCTCCGCATAAAGCATTTTCGTGAATGCTTTAATAATTATTGATTGCGAACCTATATAAAGTTATCGCTATATCATGCACTGCTCTATAAAGCTCTGAACAAAATATTCTTTCCTTCATCCAGACTATGGGAATTATTTATTTCAAAAAAAAATAGTTTCTTGTATCGGGCTTTATTCTCATTGAAATCTTGGACTTTGTATCCCAATTGGATTCCCATAAAATTATGTGAACTTTACCCTATGTTCAAAAAATTCCCGGATTAAATCACCTTTTATTTCACTATCTTAAAAGAGAAAAAATAATCAAGATCGTAAAAAATAAACCATAGAAATAATTGGAATTTTATTGTTGATATTAGGTTAATTTCAGAAATCGAAGCAGGGTAAATATGTAAAAAGAAATCCTTTTTCAATTGCTATTCTTCGAGTAAAGAAAGATCCCCGATTTTTCCGATTGCATCTCTGATATTTTTTCGGAGGAGCATCATCGTTCGGAATTTTCTCCGATTTATTATTTGGGAACGAGGGATAAACTCTTGAACGAAAAATCCAATTTTA